>TARA_R110002167_G_scaffold74891_8_pt1 | contig 56569 bp, 59 predicted proteins | sample TARA_R110002167 | Tara Oceans TARA_R110002167 (sample SAMEA4398238) | marine metagenome | biome: Polar Biome; feature: [MES] marine water layer (ENVO:01000295) within the mesopelagic zone...; material: water (ENVO:00002006), including particulate matter (ENVO:01000060) such as......
TTAGTAGCGAAGCGGTCTTAACTTTTTTCTCGGACAATAGTGAAAAAAATATTTATAAAGAATTTTTAAAATTAATTCAACATTATTTCTAGAAGTTTATTACCCTATATCTTTCACTTTGCATTTTTTGCAGTAAACACGATTTATTTGCCATACAAATGAAATTAGCAAAATAAACGATAAAAACTCACCATATTTATAACTTTAATCCTATTTAGATTAAACCATTTATTTATATTTGTAACGTAAATCTTCACAAATATGAACACAATAAGCATTATATATGAATACGACGGCATCATAAATAGGCTGTCCGACGACATAAAAAAAAGTGACTACAAGGTTCAATACTTCTTAAAACTGCTAAACCTAAAAAGTAGTTTTTTTTATAAAAAGTTGCGCGAAAAACGTTTTACCAGTGAAGAAATGAAACTAATTTCTAAGCATTTATACCCAAAAGAATACCAAGAATACCAAGAAAGCTTGTTAAGTGAGTTATTGGAAAAATCTAGAAATCAAATAAAAGCTGGTAAAGGCATCGATTTTGAAAAAATATTAACAGCAAGTAAGCAGAAGTATAATGTCTTATAAAATTATTGCGTCTCCGCTTGCCAATACATCGTATTTAAACAATATTGACTATTTAGAAAATTGTTGGACAGAAAAGGAAATTATTCAATTTATTAAGAAAACAGATCAGGTTATTGACATTTTAAAAGAAGCACCAAATACGTTTAAAACATGGTATCTCGACTCTAAAATACACCACATTGTAATTGTTAAGCAAATAACACTTTATTACGAAATCGAAAATAATAACGTCCATTTGCTTTTGTTTTTTAATAACTACCAAGAGCCAGACATATTACGAAAATTACTCTTATAATTTTTACCCCACTGCAAAAAAGTTGCAGTGAACTCTATTTTATTTGCCATATAAACACAAATAATGGCAAAAACCACCATAAAACAACACGATATTACCGACTGTGGTGCTGCCTGTTTAGCATCCATAGCAGCACATTACAACTTACAAATACCCATTGCACGCATTCGTCAATATGCAGGCACCGATAAAAAAGGCACAAATGTTTTAGGCGTTATTGAAGCGGCACAAAAATTGGGTTTTGAGGCTAAAGGCGTTCGTGGTGAGCTGGATAGCCTGTTTAAAATACCTAAACCGGCTATAGCCCATATTATTGTAAAAGAAAGGTTGCATCATTATGTGGTTATTTATGAGGTTACCAAAACCCATATAACCATTATGGATCCTGGCGATGGGAAGCTACATAAAAAAACGCATGCCGAATTTACCAAAGAATGGACAGGTGTTTTAGTACTTTTATTGCCACAAGAAGATTTTGTAACAGGTAACGAAAAGGCATCAATTTACAAGCGCTTTTGGTTTTTGCTAAAGCCACATAAGTTTGTGTTAATACAGTCTTTAGTGGGCGCTGTAGTTTATACATTATTGGGTTTTTCAACCTCTATTTATATACAAAAACTAACCGATTTTGTTTTGGTTGGTGGCAATACAAGGTTACTAAACCTATTAGGTGTTATAATGATTTGCCTTTTAGTGTTGCAAGTAATTATTGGTATTTTTAAAGATGTGTTTTTAATAAAATCTGGGCAACAAATAGACGCACGTCTTATTTTAGGGTATTATAAACACTTGCTTAAATTACCACAGCAGTTTTTTGATACCATGCGAGTTGGAGAGATTATTTCACGTATTAACGATGCTGTTAAAATACGCACCTTTATTAATGGGGTATCGTTAAACCTCACCGTTAACTTTTTAATTCTTATTTTTTCGTTTGGCTTAATGTTTTTCTACTATTGGAAGTTGGCGCTTATTATGCTTTTGGTTATTCCGCTTTATGCCATCATCTATTTTATCACCAATAGACTCAATAAAAAAACAGAACGTACTATTATGGAGCGCAGTGCCGATTTAGAGAGCCAGTTAGTCGAATCCTTAAATGCTGTTGGTACTATAAAACGTTTCGGTTTAGAAAGCTTTGCAAATATTAAAACAGAAACACGATTTATTAATTTATTAAATATTGGGTATAAATCTGCTTTAAACTCGGTGTTTTCTGGCACAAGTTCTACCTTTGTAGCACAGTTGTTTACCATTATATTATTGTGGAGTGGTTCGTATTTCGTTATTGAACGTGAAATTACGGCTGGAGAATTGTTGTCTTTTTATGCTATTGTGGGCTATTTCACAGGTCCTGTTGCTAGTTTAATTGGCGCGAATAAGCAATACAAAATGCCTTAATTGCTGCCGATAGGCTATTCGAAATTATGGATTTGGAACGAGAAGAATCTGAAAACAAGATAACACTAACTCAAGATAAAATAGGTGATATTAATTTTAAAAACGTCAAATTTAGATATGGCACAAGAGTGGAAGTTTTTAATGATTTTAATTTAACCATTCCAAAAGGAAAAATCACTGCTATTGTTGGCGAAAGTGGCTCGGGAAAATCAACATTAATGTCTTTATTACAAAATATTTATCCTTTACAAAGTGGGCAGCTAACCATTGGAGAATTCGATTTGAATTATATAGACACCGAAAGTCTTAGGGAATTAGTAAGTGTAGTCCCCCAGAAAATAGATTTATTTGCTGGTAATGTCATTGAAAATATTGCGGTAGGTGAGTTTGCTCCTAATATGGAACACATTATATATGTTTGTAAATCAATCGGTATTTTAGAGTTTATCGAGAGTTTGCCTAATGGTTTTGGCACTTATTTGGGAGAAAATGGCGCTTCACTTTCTGGTGGGCAAAAACAGCGTATTGCTATTGCCAGAGCGTTGTATAAAAACCCCGAGATATTGGTTTTAGATGAAGCAACATCTTCATTGGACAGTAAATCTGAAAATCACATACAGGAAACAATAAGTACTTTAAGAAAAAACAATAAAACCATTATCATTATAGCTCATAGACTAAGCACCGTGATAAACGCTGATAAAATTGTAGTATTAGATAAAGGAAACGTGCTGGAAGAAGGGTCCCATAAAGAATTATACTCTAAAAAAGAACACTATTATAATTTATGGCAACAGCAAATGCCAGATAGTGGTTTGTTAAGCTAATAAAATTTAGTCTAACTCTTTAACAAGTAACCAAGCGTCTTTATTGCTCGTTTTTCTAATGTCGTGAAGCGCAACAAGTGCTTCTTGGCCGGTTTCATAACTTGCATAAGCAACTTCATGTAAGCCATACTTATTCATTCCAATTTTTCGTGGTTTATACCCTTCAGCTTGTAACTGCTCAAATTTTTTATCACAGTTCTCTTCAATTCTAAAGGCACCAGCCACTATATGATAATTTCCAGTTTGTTTGGTAACATTAAACGTTACAGATGGAAGCGGGTTATCTATAACAAAAGTAGCTTGTTGGATTTTATTGTCAAGTTGTTGAAAAGCTTCTTCTTGCGCCATTTGATTGTGCGTTTCAATTTGTTCAACATAATAGTTAGATGCCACAAAACCACCTAATGTTAAAGCAATTACTGCAACAGCAGCATATTTAAAATAAGGTAAAGATTTACGTTTTTCAGGGGTGAATATTATAGGTGCTTCTTTTTCAATAGCTTGAACCGTTTCTTTATAAACTTCTCTGGTAACAGCAGGCGATACAAACTGCGATAAACCAAAAGCATCGGTTAAATAGTTAAGATTGTAAGATGGCTCAAATACTATTTTGCCTTCTTTGTTAAATGTAATATCACCAATGTTGTTAAATGTAATAGTTTCGCCTTGATCTAAAAGCGTTTTTAAAATTCTAACACGTTTTTGAATTTTCTCGGAAGCTATTTCAAAAGGTATTTTTTCAACATCAGCCACGTAATGCGCTATTAAACCATCATTTTTTTGAATTTGTCCATTAAATGACACCGACTTTTTTGGCGGATAAAAGGCATTGGTAGAATTATTAATGCTCGCAGATACACGTTGGGTTAGGAACGCTCCAAATTCTGGGACCGTTACGCATTCATATCTGTATAATAAATCGCTGATGTAGGCTTCTAATTGCATAGAAACAAAGTTAAAAAATTATGCTTTTAGATAACATTTTTGACAAAACTATTTATTAACATCACAAAAATTACGTTCTTGTAGGCTTAAAATCAAATTGATAACATGACGGAGAATGATTTGCTTTACACATTAGCACTACAAAATGTGACAAATATTGGCGACATAACTACTAAAAAACTTATATCACACTTTGGTTCGGCTGAAGCTATTTTTAGAGAGAAAAAGAAAAACCTTTTAAAAATTGATGGTATTGGGAGCACTATAATAAATGATCTCTTTGAGCCACTACACCATAAAGCCGCTGAAGCGGAACTAAATTATATTAAAAACAACCAAATTAAATATTTGTATTTTGAAGAGGATAATTATCCTGAGAAATTAAAACATTGCATTGACGGCCCTGTATTATTGTTTCAATCTGGATTAATAAATTTAAATGAAAAGCACATTATAAGTGTTGTAGGAACACGGAAAATAACAACCCATGGGGTGGTTTTTTGCGAAAATTTGATAGAACAATTAGCACCCTATAACCCTGTTATTATCTCTGGTTTTGCCTATGGAACCGATATTACAGCACATAAGGCCGCATTGAAAAACAACCTTCAAACAGTTGGCTGTTTAGCCCATGGCTTGAATCAAATATATCCTAAAGTTCATAAAAAGTACGTGACTGATATTGAAAAAAATGGTGGTTTTTTTACCGATTTTTGGAGCAGCGATGTATTTGATAAAAATAATTTTTTAAAACGAAACAGAATCATTGCAGGGTTAAGTGAAGCTACTATTGTAGTTGAATCTGCCGAAAGAGGCGGAAGTTTGGTAACTGCCGATATTGCTAATTCCTATAACAGAGATGTTTTTGCTGTTCCAGGAAGGACAACAGATTCTCAAAGTATGGGGTGCAACAACTTAATTAAATCTCAAAGAGCACATTTACTTTCTAATCCTGTGGATGTTCCTTATATTTTAAATTGGCAATTGGAAGAAACCAATAAACCGAATGTTCAAAAACAATTATTTGTAGAGCTTGATGATCAGGAAAAACTGATTTACAATTACCTCAAGGAACATGATAAAAAGCAATTAGATGTGATTGCCTTAAATTGCAACATGCCAATTTTTAAAGTGGCAAGTACCTTGCTTAATATGGAATTAAAAGGCGTTATTAGGCCGTTGCCAGGAAAATTATTTGAGCTTATTTAATTGGCTTGGTTTTTGCTGTTAATAATATTGCGAATAAATATTTTGTGTATATTTACAAACTTAATTTTCTTATATGAGCATTAAACCTATTTTTACTAGAAAGCCATATGATATTGAAGAATTAAAAATGTCAAAAAGCACTTTTTCTGCTAAAATTAATGTAATTACAGGGGAAGAGGGGGATTTTTGGGTTTCAATAAGTCCTTCATTGAATGTGTCTGGATATGGTAATTCAAAGGAGGAAGCGCAAGAATCTTTTCATCTTCACATGCAAATATTTTGGGAAGATCTTAAAGGCTTAAAAATGGATAGAAGACATTTGATGTTAAAAAATTTAGGCTGGAACAATAAATATTTTGCAAAGAAACAATATTCAAAAGTATTTATTGATGAAAACGGCGTTTTGCAAGGATTGAAATCTGCTGAAATTAATTCATTAGAAAGTGAAGCGGCATAGTTAATGGGTAATAACCGACCGGTAAAATCAAAAGATTGGGTCAGATTTCTTCTGGCTCATGGGTGTAAATATTTAAGAACCAAAGCTTCTCATGATCATTATAAGTGTCCAAATTGTTGGAGAACGATAACGCATAGAGAAAAAGACAAAGAAATTCCATCAATGCATCTACGCACAAATTTAAAAACAATGGGACTAACTTTGGAATATCTTTACAAATGGCTTAAAGAAAATTAATACCCTGCTTTTTCCCGTACTCTTTTTAATACGGCATTGGCAACGATTTTAGCTTTTTCTGCACCAATAGCTAAAGCATCATCGATTTCATGTAGGTTATTCATAAAGTGATTATAGCGTTCACGCGGTACCGCAAATTTGTTAATAATAAGCTCAAACAAAGCTTGTTTAGCATGACCATAACCATAATTACCGTTTTCGTAATTGGCTTTCATGGTTTTTATCTGAGCATCATTAGCCAACAATTTATAAATAGCAAAGCAGTTACAGGTTTTCCAATTTTTAGGTTCTTCAAGAGGCGTGCTGTCGGTTTGGATAGACATAATTTGTTTGCGAAGCGTTTTATCATCTAAAAAAATATTGATAGTATTATCGCGACTTTTACTCATTTTTTCACCATCAGTGCCAGGAATAAGCATGATGTTTTCCTGTATTTTTCCTTCAGGTAAGACAAAAACCTCGCCCATTTTTGCATGAAAACGAGAAGCCACATCACGAGTCATTTCAATATGTTGCAATTGGTCTTTTCCCACAGGAATAATGTTGGCATCATACAATAAAATATCTGCAGCCATAAGCATGGGGTAATTAAATAAACCCGCATTTACGTCTTCAAGCCTATCTGCTTTATCTTTAAAGCTATGAGCCAAGGTTAAACGCTGATATGGAAAAAAACAACTTAAATACCAAGACAACTCGGTTACTTGAGGCACCTCACTTTGCCTATAAAACACTGTTTTTTCAATATCAAGTCCAAATGCCAACCAAGTAGCAGCGGTAGAATAGGTATTATAACGCAACTCTTTTGCGTCTTTAATTTGAGTAAGGGTATGAAGGTTTGCAATAAACAAAAACGAATCGTTTTTAGGGGCATTCGCCATGTCAATTGCTGGAATAATAGCCCCTAATATATTTCCTAAATGTGGTGTTCCTGTACTTTGTATGCCCGTAAGTATTCTTGCCATAATATGTCCTGAGAAGACAGGAATCTTTTTAATTAATAATCTTTATATAATAATGATAGCAAAGGTAATTTTTTTAATAGAATTGCTCAATACAATTATGTATTTTTGGAAGGCATGAAAATTTTCAAATATATATTTTGGGTTTTATATCGTATTTGGTTTTATGTCCTTGTAGCCTTAGCAATTATTGTTTTGTTTCCCTTTCTGGTTGTATCTATATTAAAAGAATCGTGGTATCCCTACTTTTTTAAATTAGCTCGTATATGGGCTAGGTTTATTTTAATTGGGATGGGGTTTAAAGTTAAAGTTGAATCGCAACAAATTCCAGATAAGCATAAAAGTTACATGTTTATTGCAAACCATACCTCTATGGCCGACATTATGCTGATGCTGGTTACTATAAAAAACCCTTTTGTGTTTGTTGGAAAAAAAGAACTAGCTAAAATTCCGCTTTTTGGCTTTTTCTACAAACGCACCTGTATTCTTGTCGACAGAAATTCATCAAAAAGCAGACAAACCGTTTTTCTAAGAGCTCAAAGACGTTTAAAATCTGGAGTTAGTATCTGTATTTTTCCAGAAGGTGGCGTTCCCGAGGAACAGATTATATTGGATGATTTTAAAGATGGCGCCTTTAGATTGGCAATAAATCATCATATCCCAATTGTACCGATAACCTTTTTAGATAATAAAAAGCGATTTTCATACACGTTTTTTAGTGGCGGACCTGGAAAAATGCGTGTAAGAATAAATAAGTTTTTACCAACGGAGGCTTTCAATATAAAAGATACTAAAAAGTTAAACGACCAAGCAAGAACAATTATTTTACAACAATTGGAAGCCTATAAAAAATAAAGAGGCTGTCTTAAAAGTGTCATTCTGAATAAAAATGAAGAATCCATTGAAAATCAAATTATTGATAATTAGGTAAATAAGATTTTTCGACTAGGCTCAAAATGACAATCAAAACACTTTTAAGACAGCCTCTTTTAGATATTCTTTTCGAGCTTAATGAGCTTAATGAAAAGAGATATCGAGGCCTAACCAAAAACCTAAAATTTAAATCCAATGCCGGTATAAACACCAATAAAAAAGGGTTTAAAATCACCAGATGTATTGTTAAACGTGTTGATTTGATATTTGAACACAGGCTCTAAATTCAATTCAAACTTTTGTGTCATTTTGTAATTTAGACCTAAGCCAAAATTGGCGCTGTAACTTACGTTGTTCAAATTAGTGGCTTCACCAATTAAGGTTCGCTCACCATTAACATCGGAATACAGCTTGTTGTTGTTTAAAAACAAGGAACTAAACCCACCGATAAGGTTTACTCCAAATTTTTTATTAATAATGGCATATTCAATTTCTAAAGGAATTTCAATGAATCCTAACGATTGATTAATAGACGTATTCGATGTTTTAATAAAAGACTCATTTTTTAGATTTCCAAGACTTTCTCCACTAACAAATGAGATATTCTGTGGTATATTATCATTTGAGTTTATATTTTTTATCGAACCGGAAGTGCTGGACCTTAATCTAACAGATTCATAAACAAAAACGTCCTTTGTGTTGTAACCCAAATTTAATTTGTTGATACCTGAACGGATCTTTAAATTTTTGCTAAGGGCATAACTCGCTATTACACCATAACTCATATTAACTTCGCCGCTTTTAGAGTTATCATTAAATTGAGAATCAATGGAAGATCCTCGACCAAGGCTATTAAAGTAAACGGGTGCCGCATTTGGTGTGATGCTCCATTTGTTTGAGATGTTATCTTCTTCTTCATCAGTTTTCGTTTTAGCCAGTGCGTCTTCAATAGAGAGTGATTTCTTTATTGGTGCAATATTAGTTGTAGAATCGATCCCTTCATTTTTGGTGTTGGCAACTACAGGAGCATTATTTTTTATATTGGTGTTTTTTTCAATGGCGTTTTTAATATTATTTGTAGAGTCATCAATTGGTAAATTCTGTTTGTTTTTTTCTTCTGAATTATCCGCTATTTCATTGGGTCTATCTATCAATGATTCTTGAGAAACATTGGGTGACGTCATTATTTCTGTAGTGGAATTAGTACTATTTAATTTTGATATTTCAGATGTTGAATTTGCTATTATAGATGATGTCGATGTATTAACAGGATCTTGTTTCTTTTCATTGTTGTTAAGATTTTCCAATACATTATTTTCTTTAGTATCAGCAATAATAGGGTTAGATGTTTTATTTACCTTATTATAATCGTTTGTATTACTTGATTTGGAAGGAAAGGAATCTTTTGTGTCAACAACTTGGTTTGCTGGCACCATCGTATTGTTATTAAAATAGATGTCTCCAACAGTAAATAACAACGCCAATAGTGCAGCAACACCTGCATAGCGCCACCAAACAGGAATAATTCTGCGTTTTTTCTTCTTTTTATTTAATTGGGAAGCAATGTTTTCCCAAACGGCATTTTTAGGAGCCACTTCAAAATCTTTAAAGCGTTCCTGAAATAACCGGTCTATGTGTTTTTTTTCTTTCATCGTAACGATTGTAAATGTCTTGTTACTTTATAATCTTCAATGGTTTTCTTCAATATCTGTCTAGCTCGTGCTAAATTCGATTTTGAGGTACCTACATTTATTTTCAGCATCTCAGCAATATCTTTATGAGAATAATCATCCAAAACATACAGGTTAAAAACCAATCTGTAACGGTCTGGTAATTCCTGAATAATCTTTAAAAGATAATCAATAGAGACATCATCTTCATCAATATCTAATTCAATATCTTCAGTAACCTCTTCGTTAATAATGTCAAAAACTTTTTCATTCCGGTAGCGTTGTAAAACTGTATTAATAGTAATTCTTTTCAACCAACCTTCAAAAGAGCCTTTGTGTTTATACTGTTCGATTTTTTTAAAAATAGTTAAAAAGGCATCCTGCAAATTATCTTCCGCCTCGGCATAGTTTCTTGAATACTTTAAGCTAATCGAAAATAGTTTACCCGAAAAGAGTTTGTATAATTCGCTTTGTGCTTTAGTATCATTAATCTTACAATTTTCTATGAGTTGTTCCAAACCCAAATTAAATACGAATTAATTAACACTTAGTTTAGTTTTCTACTGGCACTTCAATGGTGAGGTACTGATCAACATCATTTTCATCTACCCCTTGCCAGAATTTAAATATATAACTACCATTACTTGTAACTATAAAGTTAAAGGTTGCTTCTACTAATTCATCTTGAAGATCGGCACAATTGGCACCATTATAAGCATAATTTATAACCGCAACAGTGCGTTCATTATTATGTGTTAAATAGTAAAAATCTTTGAACGCGTGACAAGTTGATGGTCTAAAATAACGGACCGTTATTGGGTAGGTTTCACCTAAAGTAAACGAAACAGGTATGTCAACACTTTCAACAGGTAATTTATCTAACGTATAATCCCTTCCGTCGTCTTGTAAACTACAAGAAGCAAATAAAATTAATGTTAAACTAAGAATAAATAATCGTTTCATAACAATTTTTTGTTCTAATAACTTTTTCTTTTAGATGCGAAGATGTTTAAAAGGTTGCGTATTAGAACAAAAAATCCCGATTCATCGGGATTCTTATCTATTGTTTGGCGGCTTTTAAAATGGCCTTTATTTTAGCCTCAAGTTCATCTTGAAGTTCGGGATTATCTTTTATAAGTGCTTTAACAGCATCTCGTCCTTGCCCAAGTTTAGTATCATCATAACTAAACCAAGAGCCACTTTTCTTTACAATCTCATGCTCCACAGCAATATCTAATATTTCACCAACTTTAGAGATGCCTTCGCCATACATAATATCAAATTCTGCAGTTTTAAAAGGAGGAGCTACCTTATTTTTAACCACTTTTACTTTTGTTTTATTTCCGGTAACGTTGCCGTCGGTTTCTTTAATTTGAGTTGAACGTCTAATATCCAAACGTACAGACGCATAAAACTTTAATGCATTTCCACCAGTAGTGGTTTCAGGATTTCCAAACATAACCCCAATTTTTTCGCGTAACTGATTTATAAAAATCACGGTACAATTGGTTTTGCTAATAGATCCCGTTAACTTTCTTAAGGCTTGCGACATTAAACGGGCATGTAAACCCATTTTAGAATCGCCCATCTCACCTTCTATTTCACTTTTTGGTGTAAGAGCTGCTACCGAATCTATTACCACAATATCGATAGCACCAGAGCGAATTAAATTATCGGTAATTTCAAGAGCTTGTTCACCGTTATCTGGTTGCGATATAATCAAGTTATCAATATCAACACCTAATTTTTGTGCATAAAATCTATCAAATGCATGTTCTGCATCAATAAACGCGGCAATACCACCAGCTTTTTGTGCTTCTGCAATGGCATGTAATGTTAAGGTTGTTTTTCCTGATGATTCCGGTCCGTAAATTTCAATAACACGTCCTCGAGGATACCCTCCAACGCCCAATGCAATATCCAACCCGAGTGAACCCGATGAAATAGCATCAACATCAACAACTGCGGAATCACTCATTTTCATTACAGTTCCTTTTCCGTAGGCTTTATCTAATTTATCTAATGTTAGTTTAAGTGCTTTTAATTTAGCTTCTTTGTCGTTGCTCATTTAAATTTTTTATTTCTGAAGTTATGTAGGCTAAAATAATACTTCTTTTGGGACAATACAATTTTATAACGCAACCTTTTTGCACTTTTTGCATCTAATAGTAAAATGGGAAAAATTTTGCTATAAAATTTATCACAATAACATTTTAAGTTGACTAACTCAAAATTGATTATTGATTAAAAAGCACTTTACACATTGTAAAGTGCTTTTTTTGTGAGATATAGTTTAGGTTTTTTAAAAAAATGTACCTTTGCCCTTTAGTCTCATTTCCCTTCCCTTTGGGAAGGTTAGGATGGGAATTCTTTAACCTTAACACATTGGTATAGCATGCAACTGTACAATACATTAAGCGCAAAAGAAAGAGCAGAATTAATCGATGAAGCAGGAAAAAATCGATTGACGCTTTCTTTTTATCAATATGCCAAAATTGGCAACCCTCGAGTTTTTCGGGATCACTTATTTATTACATGGAATTCTTTAGATGTTCTAGGGCGCATTTACGTCGCTCACGAAGGTATTAACGCTCAGTTATCACTTCCTGCTGATCGGTTCAATGAATTTAAAGAACATCTGGATAGTATTACTTTTTTAAAAGGAATTCGCTTAAATATTGCGATTGAACAGGACAACAAATCCTTTTTAAAACTAAAAGTTAAAGTTCGTGATAAAATAGTGGCAGATGGTTTAAACGACCACACATTTGATGTCACCAACAAAGGGATTCACTTAGGAGCCGAAGAATTCAATATACTTATTGAAGACGAAAAAACGGTTTTGGTGGATATGCGCAATCATTACGAAAGCGAAATAGGCCATTTTAAAAATGCGGTAACACCCGATGTGGATACGTTTAGGGATTCTTTAGACATAATTGAAAAAGATTTAAAAGACCACAAAGAAGATAAAAATTTGGTGATGTACTGTACTGGTGGGATTCGTTGCGAAAAGGCCAGTGCTTACTTTAAACATAAAGGATTTAAAAATGTGTACCAACTAGAAGGGGGCATTATTGAATACACCAGACAAGTAAAAGAGAATCACTTAGAAAACAAGTTTCTTGGTCAGAATTTTGTATTTGATGACAGAAGAGCGGAACGAATTTCTGAAGATGTGATAGCACATTGCCACCAGTGCGGATCGCCTTTTGATGTGCACACCAATTGCGCTAACGAAGCTTGTCATTTACTGTTTATTCAATGCGATGCATGTAAAGAAAAAATGGAAAACTGTTGTTCCACAAATTGTATGGAAATTAACAGATTATCTTATGAAGAACAAAAGGAACTTAGAAAAGGCCAAGGGAATAGCAACGATATTTTCAAAAAAGGACGTGCCGACCATCTTCCACATAAAAAAGATTTAAGAAATATTTTTGATCACTTTCAAAAGAATAAACACTAACCGCTATGCAGAAAATTGAATTAATGGCACCTGCTGGAAATTTTGAATCTTTGCAGGCAGCTTTGGATAATGGTGCAGATTCGATATATTTTGGTGTTGAACAACTCAATATGCGCGCCAGAGCCTCAATAAATTTTACTTTGGAAGACTTATTTGAGATTTCAAAACGATGTCAAGCAAAACAGGTACGAACGTATTTGACTTTAAATACAATTATATACGATCACGATTTATCTCTTGTTAAAACGTTAATACATAAAGCTAAAGAATCAAATATTTCTGCAGTAATAGCCATGGACCAAGCTGTTATTATGGCCGCTAGAGAAGTTGGTATGGAAGTGCATATTTCAACCCAAATAAATATTACCAATATTGAAACCGTTAAGTTTTATGCCTTGTTTGCCGATACGATGGTTTTGAGTAGAGAACTGAGTTTACGACAAGTAAAAAAAATAACCGAGCAAATTGAAAGGGAGCAAATTAAAGGGCCTTCAGGAAACCTTATAGAAATTGAAATTTTTGGTCACGGGGCGCTTTGTATGGCCGTTTCGGGGAAGTGTTATATGAGTTTGCATGCGTATAATTCTTCGGCAAACAGAGGAGCCTGTAAGCAAAATTGTAGAAAAAAATATACCGTTATAGAGCAGGAAACGGGTTTTGAAATGGAGATTGATAATGAATATATTATGTCGCCCAAAGATTTGTGTACTATTGATATTTTAGACCAAGTGGCTGATGCGGGTATTAACGTTTTAAAAATTGAAGGACGCGGAAGAGCACCAGAATACGTAGCCAAAGTGATTTCGTGTTATCGCGCAGCCATTAATAGTTTGGAGAGTAAAACCTATCAAAAAGAAAGCGTTATTACCTGGATGCAAGAACTTGAAAAAGTGTATAATCGTGGATTTTGGAATGGGTATTATCTAGGGCAAAAACTAGGTGAATGGAGTATTGGTTCAGGATCGCACGCTACTCAAAAGAAAGTTTATATTGGTAAGGGCACACACTTTTTTCCTAAACCTCAAATAGGTGAATTTAAAATTGAAGCTTATGACATTGCCATAGGAGACACCATTTTAATTACCGGTCCAACAACAGGAGCCAAAGAACTTGAGGTGAATGACATGATGGTTAATGATGAAAAATTGGCAAAAGGATCTAAAGGCGATTTGGTGACCATTCCGTTAGGGTTTAGAATACGGCCATCTGATAAGTTATATAAAATTGTTGAAAATAAAGTCGAGGCCTAATGGTGGTTATTACCTTACAGCGACAAAAGTGTATTGGTTGCAACTACTGTGTAGAATTATCACCAAATCAGTTCCAAATGTCGAAAAAAGATGGTAAATCCGTGTTGCTTCATTCTAAAGAAAAAAAAGGATTTTTTACATTAAAGTCTAATGAAAACAGCATTTTTGAAGGATGTGATAATGCCTCTAAGGCATGTCCCGTTAAGATTATTAGCGTAAAAATGGTTTAGTGTTTGCGATAATTACACTTCTATTTTAAAGTACACATAATAATCTTATCTTTACCTCGAGAAGTTTTTTTGAAATTATATTTCAAAAGCCCAATCAGATTGTCATTCTCGCGAATGCGGGAATCTAAAAATAATTATAAACTTTCATTCGTAATAATTTTTATTATCGAATTCAACATAAAAAACACATGAGTTGCAACACTTGTTCAACTGAAAAAGGAAGTTCGCCTAAAGGGTGTAAAAATAATGGCACGTGCGGTACGGATAGCTGTAATAAACTAACCGTTTTTGATTGGTTGGCAAATATGTCACTTCCCAATGGAGAAAAACCATTTGATTGGGTTGAGGTTCGTTTTAAAAACGGGAGGAAACACTATTATAAAAACACCGAAAATTTAACCTTAAGTATTGGAGATGTTGTTGCTACACAAGCACAACCTGGTCACGATGTTGGAATGGTTACTCTTACAGGTGAATTGGTCCGGGTTCAAATGAAGCGAAAAAACATAGACCAAGAAGGGGAGGAAATTTTTAAAATTTACCGTAAAGCGAATCAAAAAGACATCGATATTTGGTCGACAGCAAGAGATAGAGAAGAGCCTATGAAGGTTAGGGCGAGACAATTTGCTATTGACTTGAAGCTAGAAATGAAAATTTCAGACATCGAATTTCAGGGAGATGCCAGCAAAGCAACATTCTATTATACTGCTGAAGACCGTGTAGATTTTCGAGAACTTATCAAAGTATTTGCCAGAGAATTTAGAACGCGCATTGAAATGAAGCAAGTTGGGTTTCGTCAAGAAGCATCCAGACTTGGAGGCATTGGGTCTTGTGGTAGAGAATTATGCTGTTCTACCTGGTTAACAGATTTTCGTTCGGTTAGTACATCGGCGGCAAGATATCAACAATTGTCATTAAACCCTCAGAAACTGGCAGGGCAATGTGGGAAATTAAAATGCTGTCTAAACTATGAGCTTGACACTTATCTGGACGCTTTAAAATATTTTCCAGAAACAGATATTAAGCTTTTTACCGAAAAAGGAACTGCAGTGTGTCAAAAAACAGATATTTTTAAAGGCCATATGTGGTATGCCTATGAAGGAGAATGGATGAATTGGCATAAAATAACAACCGACCAAGCGAACGAGATTATTGGTCTGAACAAAAAAAATAAAAAAGTTGCCAGCCTCGAAGAATACGCTTCAACTTTAATTGAAGATACTAAAAATGAGTTTGAAAACGTTGTTGGTCAAGATAGTTTAACACGGTTTGATGGTCCAAAACCAAATAATAAACGTAAAAACAAAAGGAACAATAAAAGGAACAATAAAAATAGAAGAAAACCTCAAAACGCTAAAAATAATGCGAAATAATGTTTTGTTATTCATTTTAGGCCTTTCTTTATTAGTAGTATCCTGCGATAAAAATAGAGTTTACGATACCTATAAATCAGTTCCCAACGAATGGGATAAAGATTCTATAATATCCTTTAAAATAAATCCTCCAGATTCAACAAATGCCTATAATTTATTTGTGAATTTAAGAAACACCAACGATTATAAATACAACAATATCTATTTAATTGTTGAAATGGTTTTTCCACACGGTAAAACCATAAAAGACACATTGGAATACAGAATGGCCGACCCGAGCGGCAAACTTTTAGGGACTGGCCTCATGGATGTTAAAGAAAACAAATTATGGTATAAAGAGGACGTTGTATTTAAAGAGGCCGGAGAATATACAGTAAATATTCAGCAAGCAATGAGAGAAAACGGAAAAGTAAATGGCGTTGTGTTGCTTGAAGGCATCACCGATATTGGTTTTAGAATTGAGACCCCAACTAGTAAGTAACACGTATGGCAAAGGCAAAACAAGATAAAAATAACCAACAAGGGTTTGACAACTATGTACGCTGGTTTTGGATTATTTTTTCATCAGGTATTCTTTTTATAATATTAATCTTTTCATTGGCTTCATTTGGAGCTTTTGGGGAGTTGCCAGACCATACACAACTAGAAAATCCTGAAACAAATTTGGCCACAGAAATCATTTCTTCAGACGGCGTTACATTGGGAAAATTCTATTTTAATGATAACAGAACGCCTGTTAGCTATGATGAATTACCTAAGCATTTAATAGACGCCTTAGTAGCTACCGAAGATGCCAGATTTTTTGAACATTCTGGAATTGATGCACGCGGAACACTGCGAGCAGTGATAAAATTAGGCAGCGGTGGTGGCGCAAGCACCATTTCTCAACAATTGGCAAAACAATTGTTTCATGGCCAAGGGTCTACAAACATCATGAAAAGGATGTTACAAAAAGTAAAAGAATGGATTATTGCAATTCGTTTGGAACGACAATATACCAAAGAAGAAATCTTAGCACAGTATTTCAATATCTATGACTTTGGGAATTTCGCAGATGGCATTCGTAGTGCCTCAAGAATTTATTTTGGCAAAGAGCCCAAGGAGTTAGATTTAAAAGAATCGGCCATGTTGGTGGGCATGTTTAAAAACTCATCGCTATATAACCCATTACCAGATAGAAATCCAGTTGGAGTTAAGAACAGACGTAATGTTGTGCTGGCACAAATGGAAAAATATGGATACATTACTACGGCAGTTAAAGATTCACTCCAAAAAACTGATTTGGATTTAAACTATTCCCCAGAATCTCACCGAGAGGGGACAGCCACCTATTTCAGGGAATACTTAAGGGCCTTTATGAAAGATTGGATTGCGAACAATCCAAAACCGGATGGGACCAAGTATAATTTAAATAGCGACGGATTAAAGGTATACACAACCATAGATTCTAGAATGCAAAAATATGCCGAAGAAGCTGTTCAACAACATATGCCAAGGTTACAAGCAGAGTTTTTTCATCAAAACACACCAGAGAGAAACCCAACTGCACCCTTTTTAGAACTTGATAAAACCGAAATAGACGCTTTGATGAATCGTTCTATGAGACAATCTGAACGTTGGCGAAGAATGAAATATGATTTAGGAAAATCCAATAAAGAGATTAAAGAATCGTTTTATAAACCAACAAGAATGAAAATTTTCGCATGGAAAGGTGAAATAGATACCATTATGAAACCTATCGATTCCATGCGTTATTACAAGTCTTTTTTACTTCCCGGTCTTATGTCAATGGATCCACAAACAGGTCATGTAAAAGCCTGGGTTGGAGGCATGAACTATAAGCATTTTCAATACGACCATGTAAAAGCAGGGAAAAGACAGGTAGGATCAACCTTTAAACCGTTTGTTTATGCTGCAGCCATCGATCAATTGCATTTATCGCCTTGCGATATATTGCCGCGATCTCAAATAACTATTGAAGCCAACAAATACGGAAACCCAGAACCGTGGTCTCCAAAAAATTCTGATGGTGATTATGGGGGCTCTATGACATTAAAGGATGCTTTGGCAAATTCAGTGAATACAGTAACAGCGCGGGTTATGGATAAAGTTGGACCAAGAGCCGTTGTTGATTTGGTAAAAAAATTAGGTGTTGAATCCGAAGTCTTACCCGTTCCATCTATTGCGTTGGGAACAGCCGATTTAAGCGTTTATGAAATGGTAGGGGCCTATTCGGCATTCGCCAATAAGGGGGTTTACACAAAGCCTGTAATGGTCACCACTATTGTTGATAAGAACAATACAGTATTATATCAATTCAGACCCGAAACACGGGATGTTTTAAGCGAAGAAACAGCATATGTAACCGTTAAACTTATGGAAGGTGTCACCCAATCTGGATCTGGAGCACGTTTAAGAACTTCAGGCGCAGAGACTTATAGAGCTGATTATAGAGAAATTATAACAGGATATCCTTATCAATTTACAAACCCTATTGCTGGTAAAACCGGAACTACACAAAATCAAAGTGATGGGTGGTTTATGGGAATGGTGCCCGATTTAGTTACTGGTGTTTGGGTAGGCGCCGAAGATAGATCAGTGCATTTTGGGAATATCACTTATGGACAAGGAGCTGCTATGGCTTTACCTATTTGGGCGCTTTATATGAAAAGTTGCTATGCCGATCCCGATTTAAATATCTCTCAAGAAGATTTTGACGTCCCCAAAGACCTTTCAATCAGAGTTGACTGTTCTGACGGAATTAATGGTGAAGGGGAAACCAAAAAAGAGGGTATCCCCGACGATTTGAACTTTTAAAAATCATAAGCCATTCTTTTAGAATGGCTTTTTTATTTCGTATTTTTAAAACACTAAAATAATGTTCTAATGATTAATAAAAAAGTAGCCAATGTCCAAGAAGCATTACAAGGAGTTCATGATAACATGACCTTTATGTTGGGGGGATTTGGATTAAGTGGGATTCCTGAAAATGCCATAACAGCATTGGTAAAACTTGGAGTTAAAAATTTAACCTGTATTTCCAATAATGCAGGAGTTGATGACTTTGGACTTGGGCTTCTTCTTAAAAGCCATCAAATAAAAAAAATGGTGTCTTCCTATGTTGGCGAAAATGATGAGTTTGAAAGACAAATGCTTTCTGGAGAGTTGGATGTCGAATTAATTCCTCAAGGCACTTTGGCAGAACGTTGTAGAGCTGCGCAAGCTGGTTTTCCGGCTATTTATACCCCAGCAGGATATGGAACAGAAGTTGCTGAAGGAAAGGAAACAAGGGAATTTGATGGCAAAATGTATGTTTTGGAACATGCTTTTAAAGCTGATTTTGCCTTTGTAAAAGCTTGGAAAGGCGATGAGGCAGGCAACTTAATTTTTAAAGGAACCGCTAGAAATTTTAACCCAAATATGTGTGGAGCCGCAACAATAACAGTTGCCGAGGTTGAAGAGTTATTGCCTGTAGGAAGTTTAGATCCCAATCAAATTCATATTCCTGGCATATTTGTACAGCGAATTTTTCAAGGAAAAGTATATGAGAAACGAATTGAACAAAGAACAGTTAGACAGAAATATTAGTCAATTTAACAGTTATATAATTTGAAAATGAGGAATGATTCTGATAATTTAATTGTAAGATTGACATTTGAATTAGCACTTAATGTGGTTTCTTTTTCAGAAAAAGTAAGAGCTAATAATAGGTTTGAAATGGCTTCACAAATTTTTAGAAGCGGGACATCAATTGGAGCTAATATTAGGGAAGCTCAAAATGCTGAAAGTAAAAAGGACTTTATTCATAAATTTAAAATTTCAGCAAAAGAAGCAGATGAATTGGAATATTGGCTGAAACTTTGTCAATCATCTGAACATTATCCTGAACCTGATGAAAAATTATTTGAATGTCCTTAATTTGTCATAAGTCTGAAAATATAATAATTTTGTCATTCCGACAAAGGAGGAATCCCATTGATTTTCAATAGATTCTTCATTTCGTTTCACTCCATTCTGAATGACAAAAATGGTATTATGAATGAATATGGACATTCAAAAAAATTATTAAAAGATTTAAAATCTGTCATTTTAATAATATCTAAAATTATTTCATCAAGCAAAAAAATATAATTGACAAATTTTCAAATCAACACATTAATAAATTAGCACATGTTAGATAAAACAGGAATTGCAAAACGGATTGCACAAGAAGTTAAGGATGGTTACTATGTGAATCTAGGAATCGGCATTCCAACCTTGGTTGCAAATTATGTACGACATGATATAGAAGTCGAATTTCAAAGTGAAAATGGGGTACTAGGAATGGGACCTTTTCCATTTGAAGGAGAAGAAGACGCCGATGTTATTAACGCAGGAAAACAAACCATAACAACCTTACCGGGAGCCAGTTTTTTCGATTCGGCGATGAGTTTTTCCATGATAAGAGGGAAGCATGTAGACCTTACTATTTTAGGCGCCATGGAGGTTGATGAGAATGGCGATATTGCCAATTGGAAAATTCCAGGGTATATGGTAAAAGGCATGGGAGGCGCTATGGACTTGGTGGCAAGTGCAGAAAATATAATCGTTGCCATGATGCATACCAACAAAGCTGGTGAATCGAAATTACTCAAAAAATGTACGCTACCATTAACTGGTGTAGGTTGTGTAAAAAAAATAGTGACCAATTTGGCTGTTATAGAAGTCACCGATAAAGGATTTAAACTTATAGAGCGAGCACCTGGTGTTTCGGTTGAAGAAATAGTAAAAGCTACTGAAGGCAATTTAATAGTTGAAGGCACTATTTTGGAAATGAATTTATAACACATAAAAAGTTAAAAATAATTGTATTTCGTCGAATTTTATTGGTTTTAATCAGATATATTAATTTTTTTTCTCAATTTTATAGTCCTCAAATAAAATAAACCAATTGCCGAATCTACCATAAACTATTGACATATGAATATTGCAACAAATCTACCTGAACAACCTACTAATAGCGACAGTAAATTCAAAGAAACAGTACGTGAGAATTTACAATTTTTTAAAAGTTTACTGTATTTAACTAAGAAGATATTTATGCTATAACCCTTTAGGAATAGCATTGATTAATTTTTTGGTGTATTCTTTTTTAGGATTATTGTAGATACTATCGGCATCATCCAATTCTTCTACACTCCCTTTATTCATTACCAATAATTGATCGGACATGTATTTCACGACAGCTAAATCGTGAGAAATAAAAATATAGGTAAACCCAAAGGATTCTTTCAGCTCGTTTAGTAAGTTGAGTACTTGTGCTTGAACAGATATATCTAGGGCAGAAACAGATTCATCACAAATAATTAACTTTGGTTGAAGCGCAATCGTTCGAGCAATGCCTATACGCTGTCTTTGTCCTCCAGAAAATTCATGAGGGTAGCGATTAAAATAATCTTCAGACAACCCAACCCTATTTAAAATATCGATAACTTTTTCCTTTCGTTCTACATTTGAACTGTAAAGATTATGAACTTTCATGGGTTCCATAATGGCTTCTCCAATTTGAATTCTCGGGTTTAATGAAGAATAAGGATCTTGAAAAATAATTTGAATGTCTTTTCTAAGTTTTTTTATTTCTGCCTTAGGCAACTTTGTAATATCAATGTTTTTGTATAAAATTTGTCCAGCGGTGGCCTTATCTAATTGAAGTATGGCATTTCCTAAAGTAGATTTTCCACAGCCAGATTCCCCTACTAGACCTAATGTTTCGCCTTCATAAAGCTTAAAACTTACATTATCAACCGCTTTAAAGGAATGTGGCTTTGTGAATAAACCTGATTTCGAAAAATATTCTTTATCAACATTAATGACTTCTAAAAGCGGTTTTTTTGAATATAATACATCATGTTTTTCTTGACGCATTTCCTTTGTTATTATTATATCTGACGTCGAATTATTTAAATAATCCTGTATGGTAGGTAATGTTTTTAATCTTGTATTTAAAGATGGACGCGAATGAATTAAAGCTTTCGTATAGTTATGTTGTGGTGATTTAAAAATAGTGGAGACATCTCCCTGTTCCACAATTTCTCCTTTGTACATTACCAAAACACGATTCGCGATTTCTGAGATTAATGCCAGATCATGAGTAATAAATATGACACTCATTTTTGTTTTAATTTGAAGCTCTTTCAATAAATTAATAACGTCTTTTTGAACGGTAACATCAAGGGCTGTAGTGGGTTCGTCTGCAATTAATATGTCAGGTTCACAAGCGATAGCCATGGCTATCATGACCCGTTGTTTTTGACCGCCAGAAATCTCATGTGGATAGGCATTGTAAACTCGATTAGGGTCTGGAAGATGCACCTTTTCAAAAAGCGAAAGTGTGTCTTCTTTCGCCTGTTTTTTTGAGACACTGGTATGCTCCAATAAAATTTCTTGAACCTGTTTGCCGCAAGTCATAGATGGGTTCAATGAACTCATGGGTTCTTGAAAAATTATGGCTATTTTTTTTCCACGAATAGTTTGAAATTCCTTTGATGATAATTTTGTTAAATCAACATTGTCATATATAATACTTCCACTGGTTATCTTTGAAATATTTTTTGGGAGCAGTCCTAAAATAGCTAAACAAGACACAGATTTCCCAGAACCAGATTCACCTACAATACCTAATATCTCATTTTGTTTGAGATGATAAGAAATATAATATATAACTTCTTTTTCCCCAAAGGAAATGGATAAGTCTGTAACGTTTAAAAGAGGGTTTTCCAACATTTATATGTGCGTAATTTCATTTTCGGCCAAAATAGAATCGCCTCTCAGCCTTAAAAATATTTGAGCGACTGCAATGGTGTCTTTTTCACAATAGGTAATGATTCTGTCTATTTGATTCTCTTCGTAAAAAACCCGATATACTTCACTGCCATCAATATCGTCTTTTGGTGATGGAATGCCTAACACATTGGTTAATAATTTTAATGATGTATACGTTTTGTAATCACCAAATTTCCATAATTCTAAAGTGTCCAAATGCGGCACTTCCCAGGGTTTTTTACCAAATAAGTTTAATTTATAAGGAATGTCAATCTTATTTATAATCATACGACGAGCAATGTATGGAAAGTCGAATTCTTTCCCATTATGAGCACAAAGTAAATGTTTGGTTTCACTAAAATGGGAAATCAATAAGTTTTTAAAGTCCTTTAAAATTTTTATTTCATCGCCATAAAATGACGTCACTCTAAAATTTCTAATATCGCCTTTCAACGTAAAATAACCTACCGAAATACACACTATTTTACCAAATTCTGCCCAAATACCAGCGCGTTCATAAAACGCTTCAGCAGACTCATCTTCTTTTCTTTGATATTGCGATTTGTGTTCCCAAAGGGCTTGTTTAGTTTCGTTTAAATCTGAAAAATAAGGGACTTCAGGAACGGTTTCAATATCCAGAAATAATATGTTTTCGAGATTTAACTTATTTATCATTGTTTTAACATCTTATATGCCTCATCAATATAGATAGGAATATCGGCAGTAAACGACCCTACTTCTTTATTATTTCCTTTAGAGTGTCCTAATCTTACGATAATGATGTTATCATTGGGCTCAACAATAACGTATTGCCCCAAATGCCCACGCATCATAAAAAAGTTTTTACCATTTTGTTGTTTTAGCCACCATCCATAACCGTATTCTGGACTTACAGGAAAACGGGGTTTTATGGATTTAGCTACAAATGCGGAATCTAAAATTTGTTTGCCGTTCCATTTGCCATGGTCTTTGTAAAGTTTTCCAAAACGCGCAAAGTCTTTGGCGTTACTGGCAATACAACAGTACGCTTTTACCAAATCGTGTGCCTCACTATCAACTTGCCAAAGGGTTGCATTTTCACAATTTAAGGGTTTCCAAAAGCTTTCTTCCAAATAGTTGTACATTTTTTTACCCGTTGCTTTTTCTATAACCATAGCTAGCATTTGGGTGTCGCCACTGGCATATTTAAAGGCTTTTCCAGGTTCGTCAACTACTTTTAACCCAAGCATCACTTTTTCTAAATCATCATCAAAATAAGCTCGTGTGGTAATGGATAAGGGCGAATAATAGGCTTCATCCCAATTGGTTCCAGATGCCATGCTCGATAAGTCGCCCACCGTCATTTTAGCTGCTAATCCTTCGCTAAAAGCTGGCAAAAAATCACTTACTGGTTGGTCTAAACTTTTTATATAACCGTCCTGAATGGCTTTTCCCATGAGCCCGGAAACATAACTTTTCGCCATAGAAAACGAGTTGGTTTTAGAATTTTCATCATAACCATCGTAATAATTTTCAAACCAAATACTATCGTTTTTTATAATCACGTAAGCAATGGTACCATTTTCTTTATTTATTTTATTAAGCCCTTCTGTTTCTTTAACCGAGTTGTAATTTTTATGATTTGGCCATGGTTGAGGTGTTCCATTTTCTACGACTTGATTATCAAACTCTTTATAATCGTCTAAATATGCCGTTGAATATCCTTTAAGATAAATGGTTCTTACGGCTTTAATTAAATAATCTGTATCGGTAATGTAAAGTGCAATAATTATTAATCCGAATAGAATTGCAATCCATTTTAGGAGCTTTTTTAAGAATTTCATGGCAGTGCGTTTAATTGAAATAAATATAGGAAATATTTTATGGATTCCTACTTTAGAAATGGTGCAATACTAAATCTAAAATAAAGACCGTTGTTTAAAAGGACTTTCGTGCTCAATCAACCATTGTTTACGGTGTAAACCACCAGCATACCCTGTTAAACTACCGTCACTACCAATAACACGATGGCAAGGAATAATTATCCAGAGAGGATTTTTACCATTTGCATTTGCAACTGCACGAATGGCTTTTACATCGCCCAATTGTTTTGATAAGTCTAAATAAGAAACTGTTTTCCCATAAGGAATAGTTTGCAAGGCCTCCCAAACTTTTTTTTGAAAAGGAGTTCCTTCGGGATTTAATTTTAAGTCGAATTGTTTACGGGGGCCTTCAAAATATTCGTTAAGCTGAATAACGCAATCTTCTAATTCAACAGGAATAATATCGGTGATTTTTTCTTCGGAATTAAGAACGATTACAGAGGAAATCCCGTCTGCACCACCACTAATTTTGGTAAAACCTAGAGGCGATTTGATGATACAGGTTTCCATTTAACTTTCCTTTGTGTCGTTATCTAAAATACCTAATTTTTTTGCGCGTTCTTCCCAATTTTTTCTAGCCGAAAGTTGAAGGTCTGAAACATTATCACTTTCATCCATAATTTCTAAACCTAACAAGGTTTCAATAACATCTTCCATAGTAACCAAACCACTAACCGAACCATATTCATCTACTACAAGAGCCATGTGGTTTCTTGTTGCTACTAATTGTTCAAACAGCTTGGGTATCGGTAAATTTCTATTAACTATTATAATGTTACGTATTAATTTTGATAGTTTTTTAGAACCATTGTCGAGTGCCATTTCTTTATAAATTTCATCTTTAAGCACTAAACCTATAATATTGTCTTGAGTATCTAAATAAACAGGAATTCTAGAAAATCTAAGGTTCGTATTTTGATTAAAGAAATCTTCAACAGTTGTGTTTTGGTCTTCAATTTGCATCACGGTTCGAGGTGTCATAACATCTTTCGCAAACACATCTTTAAACGTTAGTAAATTCTTAATTATTTTACTTTCGTTTTCATGAAAAACCCCTTCTTCATGCGCCATATCTGTCATAACTATAAAACTTTCTCGGCTGAGTATACTACCATGACCTTTACCTCCAATTAGTTTAGTGGTTAATTGAAGTAACCATAAAAGTCCTGTGTATTTTAAAGGAAAAATTAAAATAGTCAACACCTTTGAAGTAAAGTTTGCAAGTTTTTCCCAATAGATTGCGCCAATAGTTTTTGGAATTATTTCCGAAGCAACCAAAATTAAAAAAGTCATGATTGCTGATGCAATACCAACAGTATTTAAACCAAAAACCTCAATCTTAAATGGTAGTTTTTCTGCTTCTATTCCAACCATCATGGCGCCAACAGTATGCGCAATAGTGTTGAGGGTAAGGATGGCAATTAAAGGTTCGTCTACATTCTTTTTTAACCGTTCTAAGGTAAAAGCATAAATTTTCCCTTCTTGTTTTTTGATTTTTAGAAACGTGGGTGTAATACTAAGTAAAACAGCTTCAATAATTGAACATAAAAATGAAAAGAAAATAGATACGGTTGCCCAAATAATTAATGCACTCATCAATAGATTTTTAGTTAAAGACTTATTTACGAAATTAATTTCACAACATTTTTAGCAACCTTTCGACAAATTAGACTTGCTACCTTTAATTCAAAATATATTTTGAATTAAAGGTAATGTTCAAGGTGACAATAATTTACTTCAATTAGATTGTTTTTACTTATTCAAGAGCTTAACTACATCTTTTGCAAAGTAGGAAGCAATTACATCTGCTCCAGCACGTTTTATGGCTGTAACTTGTTCCATCATAACTGCATCATGGTCTAACCAACCTTTTTCTGAGGCAGCTTTAATCATGGCATATTCACCTGAAACTTGATATACAGCCACTGGAACATCAACAGTATTCTTTATCTCTCTCACAATATCTAAATAACATAAACCTGGTTTTACCATGACAATATCGGCGCCTTCATCAATATCCATTTCGGTTTCTCGAATAGCTTCGATTCTATTGCCATAATCCATTTGATAGGTCTTTTTATCTTTTGGAACATCAACCAGATCAACCGGGGCAGAATCTAGCGCATCACGAAATGGGCCATAAAACGCCGAAGCATATTTGGCCGAATAACTCATGATTCCGGTATTAATTAACCCTTCAGTTTCTAAAGCTTCACGAATTGAAAGAATACGGCCATCCATCATATCACTAGGTGCCACAAAATCAGCTCCGGCAATAGCATGAGAAACGCTCATTTTAGCCAAAAAATTAGCGGTTTCATCATTTAAAATCAAACCGTTTTGTACAATTCCATCATGACCATAAGAAGAATAAGGATCTAAGGCCACATCTGTCATCACCAACATCTCTGGGCATACATTTTTAACGGTTTTAATAGCACGCTGCATGAGTCCGTTTGGATTTAAGGCTTCTTTTCCTTTATTGTCTTTTAAATTGTCGGGTACTTTTACAAAAAGCAACACCGATTTTAATCCAAGTTTCCAAAGGTCTTTCACTTCTTTTTCCAGTAAATCCAGACTGAATCTAAAGTAATTGGGCATAGAGGCAATTTCTTCTTTCACGCCTTTTCCTTCAACCACAAACAAGGGTGCTAGAAAATCATTTGGTGTTATTGTGGTTTCTCTAACTAACGAGCGAATAGCTTCATTGGTTCTTAAACGTCTATTTCTTCTTAATGGATACATATATGCCCCCTAACCCCCAAAGGGGGAATTCCTATTAGGGGTTAATAGGGTTTAATGCCTCTAGCCCCTGAAAGGGAAATAGAAAGGCGGTTATTGTTTATTTCATTATTCATTTTAGTCAGAGTTCCCCCTTTGGGGTTAGGGGGCTACCCAATTTTTAGGATGCTTTAAAATTTCAATTAATTGTTCTTCTGCACTTCCTTTTTCAGGATGATGATCATAAACCCATTGCACGTGTGGTGGTAAGCTCATTAATATACTTTCAATTCTGCCATTGGTTTTAAGACCAAATAAAGTGCCTTTGTCGTGAACTAAATTAAATTCCACATAGCGACCACGACGTATTTCCTGCCAATTCCTTTGGGATTTGGTATAGGGCATATTTTTTCTTTTTTCAATAATTGGCACATAGGCCTCGAGAAAACTATTACCTACTTCGGTTACAAAAGCATACCAATCTTGCATGCTCATATCCTTAGATATCTTACAATAATCGAAAAACAAACCGCCAACACCTCTTCCTTCTTCACGATGTGTGTTCCAGAAATAGTCGTCGCACTTTTGTTTGAATTCCTTGTAAAAACCCTGGTTATGTTTATCACAAGCTAATTTACAGGTTTGATGAAAGTGTATGGCGTCTTCTTCAAATAAATAATAAGGCGTTAAATCTTGTCCACCACCAAACCAACTATCTACTAATTGTCCGTTTTGGTTATACATTTCAAAATAGCGCCAATTGGCATGGACAGTAGGAACCATAGGATTTTTAGGGTGTAGTACTAAACTTAATCCACAAGCAAAAAAATTAGCGTCTTTTACACCAAAATACGTTTGCATTGTTTCTGGTAATTTGCCATGAACTGCAGAAATATTGACCCCGCCTTTTTCAAAAACAGCTCCATTTTCAATAACTCGAGTTCTTCCCCCGCCACCTTCAGGACGTTTCCAAATATCTTCTTTAAATATTGCTTTTCCATCAACAGTTTCTAATTTAGATGTGATGGTGTCTTGTAATGTTTGTATGTATTGATAAAATTTATCCTTCATAAACTAATTCATATAATTCCATATCCAAAGGCTGTTCACCAGTTGGTGTAAATTCCTGTTTTAAAGTTTTTTGCCAAACAAAATTATTTTTTTCTGCCACTTTAATGCTGGCAATGTTGGTTTTATGGGAAATAATTTGAAGCTTTTCAAGCCTTAATTTTTGAAATGCGAATTTTGAAGTCGCTAGTATGGCTTCACTCATCCAGCCGTTACCCTCAAAAGATTCTCCTAAACAGTAGGCAAATTCTCCTTTTTTAGTTTCCCAATCAATAGCTTTTATAATAATTATACCAGCAATCGTCTTTGAGGTTTTGTCTTTAATGGTAAAGGTGTATTCCAATTTGGATTTCATTACCTCTTCACGTTTAATAATATAGGCTTTTGTACTTTGAAACGTTCTGTTTTCAGACAATGTTTTTGGAAGGTAGCGTTTAAAACGCTCTGTATTTGATACCAATAATTTATTAAGATTAAGAGCGTCATCAAATTTTAAAGGTTCAATATAAAACGTGTTTGAGTTATAATTCATTCTAATATAATCTCCAGTTTTTAATCCATTTAAATGATTTCAGGGTTTTATCTATGAAATCAAAACAATATTAACAGCGTTGAAAAAACAAGAAAAAAATCAACGCTAACCTATTGTAATACTGTAGCTTAAGTTAATCTTTATATTCTTTCACGGCATCAATAAATGCTTTTGCATTTTCTAAAGGAATATTGGGAAGAATACCATGACCTAGATTTACTATGTATTTATCTTTACCAAACTCTCGTATCATTTGATGTACCATCTTTTTTATATCTGACGGTGGCGATAATAACCGTGCTGGATCAAAATTTCCTTGAAGGGTTATGTTTCCACCTGTTAAATAGCGTGCGTTTTTGGGAGAACAAGTCCAGTCAATTCCTAAAGCAGAAGCGTTTGATTTTGCCATGTCGCCAAGCGCAAACCAACAGCCTTTCCCGAAGGCAATTACAGGGGCATCATTCTTTAAAGCCTCAATAATTTGATTGATATAGTGCCACGAAAACTCTTGATAATCAACGGGTGATAACATGCCACCCCATGAATCGAATATTTGTACCGCATTGACGCCAGCCACAACTTTTGCTTTTAAATAGGCAATTGTAGTGTCTGTGATTTTTTGTAGCAATTGATGTGCTGCAACAGGATTTGTGAAACAAAACTCTTTTGTTTTATCAAATGTTTTGCTCCCTTGACCTTGAACAACGTAGCATAAAATGGTCCATGGAGAACCCGCAAAACCAATTAAAGGCACTTCTTCATTTAATAGTTCTTTGGTTGCTTTTATAGCTTGCATCACATAATCCAATTCTACATGAACATCTGGAACAATAACTTTGTCAACGCCTTTTTGGTCACGAACTGGGTTTGGGAGATATGGGCCAAAATTAGGTTTCATTTCCACTTCAATATTCATGGCTTGAGGAATAACCAATATATCACTAAACAGTATAGCAGCATCCATTCCGAACCTACGAATGGGTTGCACTGTTATTTCACTTGCTATCTCAGGAGTTCTGCAACGCGTAAAGAAATCATATTTTTCTCTTAAGGCTATAAATTCTGGTAAATAACGTCCTGCTTGACGCATCATCCAAACAGGTGGGCGCTCAACAGTTTCCCCTTTTAAAGCTTTTAAAAATAAATCGTTTTTTATCATATTTTGTTGTTGGCTGTTTTTTAATTAAAATTTTATGTCATTGCGAAGCAAACGTGTTTGCTGTGGCAATCTATTTGTTTGAAGGGATTACCACGTCACTTCGTTCCTCGTAATGACACGGATAGAGCATAATGCTCATTCACTAATTCAATCACACTTTCAACAGTGGGGACTTTAGCAATTCTAACATCTTTAAAGTGTTTTTTTGCTTCATCAGCCGTAGTGTCTCCAATGCAAAAAGCTATTTTATTTCCTTTATTTTGTTGTATATAACTTTGTACTGTTGATGGACTATAAAACATAACGCCCTCTGCTGTGTCATCCACTTTCACTGAAGAATAAACCGTTTTATAGGCTTCTACTTCATGAACCGTAATATTGTTTTTTTCTAAAATCCGTGATAAATCGTCTAAACGCAAATTGCTACAGAAATAGGTGATTTCCGTTCCTTCTATATATTCTACCAAATAGTCTGCTAATTTTTTAGCGCTGTTTTCAGAATGGGTAACGTTCCCAATTTTTTGTTCAATTAATTGTTTGGTTCTTCTGCCCACGCAATAAATATTTTTGAATTGCAATTCTTCTGCTGAAAAATTTGTCACAAGTGATTCAACAGCATTTTTACTTGTTATTATAACATTTTTAAGGGTCGATCTTAAAATAGTTTTTGGAATTCTGTTGAGGCTTATTTTAATAAAATCGGAACTATCTGCATTTATATTACCACTTATTAAATATCGTTGCCCTTCGGTTAATGCTTTGGTAGAATAAACATTGATTTGTTTATCCGTTCTTTGCATTTCATCCATAAGACGTTTGCCACCTCGTTCTATTACAAATTCAGCACAATATTTAGCAATATTATGGTGTGCTCCTAGTTTTTCAACACGGCTGACTTCAATTTTTTTAGATCCATCTTTGCTCAATAAAACACCCTTGAAAGTGACTTCTTCATTTTTTATTTGAGCGATAGCTCCTATTGGAGCCGTACATCCGCCTTCTAAACGATTTAAAAATTCACGTTCTATACGTGTGCAAATCTCGGTTTCTTCATGGTTCAATTCCGCACAGGCGGTTACGGCATATTCATTTTCCTTTAAAGTTGTAATCATCACGGCACCTTGTGCAGGTGCAGGAATCATCCAACTTAAATTGATGGCTTCTTCTGGTCTTAGTCCAATTCTACCTAAACCAGCTGCGGCAAAAATGGCTCCATTCCAATCTTCATTGTCTTGTAATTTTTGCATTCGGGAATTCATGTTTCCACGTAAATCAACAATAGTATGGGTAGGATATCTACTAAGCCATTGTGCACGACGACGCAAACTACCTGTGGCAATGACAGCATTTTTTTGTGCTAAAAATTCTTCGTTATTTTTAAAAACCAAGGTGTCATTTATGTTTCCGCGCTTTAAAACAGCTGCTTGAATAATGCCATTTGGTAATATAGTTGGCACATCTTTTAGGGAATGAACAGCGATATCAATATCATAATTTAACATGGCAATATCCAAGGTCCTTGTAAAAATGCCCGTGATACCTAATTCATATAAAGGTTTATCTAAAACTAAATCCCCAGTTGATTTTACAGGAACTATTTCTGTTTTGTGGCCTAAATTTTCAAGTTGTTGTTGTACAGTTTTAGCTTGCCATAGTGCCAATTCGCTATCGCGGGTACCAATTCGTATAATTTTAGACATCGATTAAAGTTTCTAATTGGAACACTTTTTTTATAAGCTCAAGGCTGTCATCTGTAGAAATAGTATCGTCCTTTAAGTGATGTGCAAAGTGATTGGTTATTTTTTGAATAAGATTATTGCTAATTAGTTCTGCTTGTTCTTCATTAAATGAGGCACTTTTTTTGCGCTGTGTCTCTAATTCGACATTTTTAAAATCGAGCAATTTATTTTTTAAAGCTTTAATAGTAGGGGCGAACTTTCTGGTTTCCAGCCAGTTATTAAAATCAGTTCTAACCTCTTCAATTATAGATTCTGCAAATGGAATGGACTCTCTTCTTTTTTCATGGGTCTCGTCTGTCATTTTAGATAAATCGTCTAAATGAATCAGCATAACATTTGGTAAATCTTTTACGTTTTCATGTACGTTTTTAGGAATGGAGAGGTCTAATATTAATAATGATTTATTCGATTGGATCAGGTGTTTGTCGATTGTGGGTCTTTGGGCACCTGTCGCAACAATTAAAATATCGGAGTTGCTAATCTCTTCCTGTAAATTAGTATAATCCTTAACTATTAAATTGAATTTTCCAGCGATGCGCTCTGCTGTGTTTTTAGTTCTGTTAATAAGAGTTATACGGTCGTTTTTTGTATGTTTTACTAAATTTTCACAAGTATTCCTTCCTATTTTCCCAGTACCGAAAAGAAGTATGTTTTTATTAGAAACATCTTCAACTGTATTAAAAATATATTGCACAGAAGCAAAGGATACCGAAGTCGCTCCAGACGAAATTTCAGTTTCCGTTTTAATACGTTTACTGGCTTGAATAACAGCATTAACAAGACGTTCCATAAATGGATTTAATAAGCCCCTCTTTTTTGAAAGAACGGCACTGTTTTTTAACTGACTGATAATTTCAAAATCACCTAAAATTTGGCTGTCTAAACCAGATCCAACTCGAAACAAATGAGAAATAGCATCTTTGTTTTTATAGACATATGCAACTTCTTGAAAGTCATCAACGGTTCCTTTTGTGTTATCACAAAGTAATTTTATAAGTTGAAACGGGTGTTGAGAAAATCCATAAATTTCTGTTCTATTACATGTAGACGTAACGATTAAACTTTCGATGCCTGTTTCTTGAGCTTGAGTAAGCAACGTAGTTTTAGATTTCTCATCTAAACTAAAACGACCTCTAATGTCGGCATCAGCTTTTTTGTAGCTTAAACCTATCGCATAAAAGGAGCTACTCTTAGATATATTATATTGCTGCATAGCTGAATTTCAAATTTCTTAAACAAATGTATGTAGCTAAAATGAAAAAAAACAACGCAAAAAGAACTTTTAGTATCGATAGTAGGTTTTTATGCGTTTTTTTTAATATTATATGATATTTATCATATTTTTACAGCAATATATGGAACTTTCAAAGAATTAGTTTAGAATGGATTTAAATAACACAAACTCATCTATTGGACAGAATAATAATAAAAATGTCGCTGAAAGGTATTTTGAAGAAACTATTGTTGAAGAAGGTTTTTTTGTTTTAACCTATAAAAATGATGACAATAATACTCAAAATTTACAGCGAGATGTGCATAACGATTTTATTCAGTTTCATTTTTGCATAAAAGGGTTAAGCAAATTTGTTTTTAACAAGGGCGCCTATGTTTTAAACATTCTTGAAGGAAATTCGTTATTACTTTATAATCCACAACGTAGTTTGCCTATCAATATGGATTTAAACCCTAATTCTTGGGTGGTTTCTGTTTTAATTTCAATCAAAAAATTTCATTTATTGTTTTCATTAGAAGCAAATTTTATATCGTTTTTGAATGACGATAATAAAGAAAAAAAATATTATAAGGATGCTGAAATTTCACCCTCGATGGCGATTGTATTAAATCAGTTCATTAACTTCAACCTTAATCAATCTATAAAGCCATTATATTTTAAAGGAAAAGCCTATGAAATTTTAAGTTTATATTTTAATAGAAATGAGGATACCAATAATATTGAACAGTGCCCGTTTTTAGCTGATGAGACCAATGTGATCAAAATAAGAAAAGCCAAAGACATTATTATATCAAAATTGGCGGAGCCACCTAGCCTGCAGGAATTAGCCGATGAAATAGGATTAAGCTTAAAAAAATTAAAAGAAGGATTTAAACAAATTTATGGCGATTCTGTTTTTAGTTTTTTGTTTGATTATAAAATGGAAGTTGCACGAAAGCTGCTCGAATCTGGTGACAACAATGTAAATGAAGTGGGGCTTAAAGTGGGTTACAGTACCTCAAGTCATTTTATTGCAGCTTTTAAAAAGAAATATGGGACCACTCCTAAAAAATATTTAATGTCTTTAAATTAAAATACTACTTACCTTAGCAAAAAATTATAATAAAATAAGCCATTGCAACCATATATAGAGCAATCGAAATGATTTATGGCTTATTCCATCAGACAATTAAAAGAATAGTTAACAGATGAAAAAAGGAATTCTATTAGTAAATCTCGGTTCTCCCGACAGCCCAGAACCTAAAGATGTCAAGAAATATTTAGGTGAGTTCTTAATGGATGAACGTGTTATTGATGTGCCACTCTGGGCCAGAACATTGCTCGTAAAAGGAATTATATTAAACACACGTCCAAAAGCTTCATCAGCTGCCTACAAAAAGATTTGGTGGGAAGAGGGATCACCGCTCATTGTGTTATCAGAACGACTACAAGAGAAAGTTCAAAATCAAGTTGATGTTCCAGTAGGTTTAGCCATGCGTTATGGGAGCATGTCTATTCTTAAAGGACTTCAAGATTTAGTGAATCAAGGCGTTAATGAAGTCCTATTGATTCCTTTATACCCTCAATTTGCCATGGCAACCACCGAAACCATTGTTGTTTTGGCAGATGATATTCAAAAAAAGCATTTCCCTAATTTAAAAATAGAATCGTTACCAGCATTTTATAATGACTCCGATTATATAAAAGTACTTTCAAATTCCATAAAAAACCACTTAAAAGAAAAAACGTATGAGCATGTGTTGTTTTCATATCATGGTGTTCCCGAGAGACATATTAGAAAGAGTGATGTTACAAAAACGCATTGTAAAATAGACGGAAGTTGCTGTAAAACGCCTTCTAAAGCTCATAAGTTTTGTTATAGGCACCAGTGTTTTGAAGTAACCCGATTGGTTGCAGAAAATCTTAAATTTAAAGAAGGGACATTTTCAATATCCTTTCAATCACGCTTAGGTTTTGACCCTTGGCTACAACCTTATACCGATAGGACCATTGAGCGCTTAGGTAAACAAGGCATTAAAAACATGGCTATTGTAACGCCAGCTTTTGTAAGCGATTGTTTAGAAACATTAGAGGAAATTGCCATGGAAGGACAAGAAATTTTTCATGAAATGGGAGGTAACGAATTCACTACAATTCCTTGTTTGAATGATGATGATGAATGGGTAGCACTGTTATCAAAATGGATTAAAAATTGGGTGTAAATCAGGAACACTAAATGGCAAAAGTAACGTCTCAAGATTTAGGGTCAGAACCAATTAATAAACTACTTATTAAACAAGCGGTTCCAGCATCTATTGGCATATTAGTGATGTCGCTTAATATTTTGGTGGATACCATATTTGTTGGAAATTGGATTGGATCTATTGCCATTGCCGCCATAAATGTTGTTCTTCCTGTGTCCTTTTTTATTGCCGCCCTAGGAATGTCAATTGGTATTGGAGGATCCTCAATTATATCCAGAGCTCTTGGGGCGAATAATACTGAAAAAGCATTAAAAACGTTTGGAAACCAAATTACGCTCACCTTATTGCTCACAATATCTTTAGTTATTCTAGGTTTGTCTTTTACAGATGATATTATTTTTTCATTTGGAGGTAAAGGAAATATTTTTGAGCCTGCAAAAATTTATTATACTATTGTACTCTATGGCGTGCCGTTTCTAGCACTATGCATGATGGGAAATACGGTTATAAGGGCTGAAGGAAAACCAAAATTTGCCATGTATGCCATGATGATTCCATCGGTTGGTAATTTACTTTTGGATTATATATTTATAAACCTTTTAGATTATGGAATGGAAGGTGCTGCTTGGGCAACAACAATTTCATACATTCTTTGTTTTGCATTTATAGTGTGGTTTTTTATCTCAAAGAATTCAGAATTAAAAATTAATCTGTCACATTTTGGACTAAACCGCCCTATTGTATCCGAAATATCTTCGCTAGGGTTTGTAACCTTGGCAAGACAGGCGGTAGTGAGCATTACCTATCTGTTTATGAACAATATTCTATTTGATTTAGGAGGAGAAACATCGGTCACATCGTACGCCATTGTGGGGAGAATGCTCATGTTTGCCATGTTTCCGGTATTAGGCTTAACACAAGGGTTTTTACCAATTGCCGGGTTTAATTATGGTGCACATAATTATGCTAGAGTTAGGGAAACCATAAATACCTCTATTAAATATGCTATGGGATTGGCGACTTTGGTTTTTATTCTTTTAATGGTTTTTCCAGAAGCCATAACCAAGATGTTTACAAGTGATTTGGCGGTTATAAAGCAAACTCCAAATGACATGCGTTGGGTTTTTGCTGCAACACCAATCATTGCCATTCAACTTATTGGAGCCGCCTATTTTCAAGCGATTGGCAAAGCTATACCCGCACTTTTATTAACGCTTTTGCGACAAGGACTCTTTTTTATTCCATTAATATTAATTTTACCAAAGTTTTATGGAGAATTAGGAGTATGGATGTCGTTTCCAATTTCTGATGTTCTATCTACTATTGTTACTGCTTATTTTTTAAACAAAGAGGTGCGAAAGGATTTAATTAAAAAAGAGATTTAAACTAAAGACTCGTTCAACATGGAATTTTACAATTATATAAAATCATTTCACCTCATTTTTGTAATCACGTGGTTTGCTGGGTTATTTTATGTTCCACGATTATTTGTATATCAAATAGAATCGTTTCACAAAGCGTCTCCCGAAAAAGAAATTTTAGGGAAACAACTTAAATTAATGAGCAAGCGCTTGTGGTTTATTATTACCTGGCCGTCTGCAATACTTGCTACAATTTTTGCTATATGGTTACTTATCTTACAGCCTTTTTGGTTGGAACAACCTTGGATGCGTGTTAAATTGGGCTTTGTGATTTTACTAATAATATACCATCTTAAAACACATCAATATTACAAACAGCTGCAAAAAGACGAGGTTAAAATAACATCGAGTTTTATGCGGGTTTGGAACGAAGGCGCCACCTTTATTTTGTTTGCTGTGGTTTTTTTAGTGATTTTAAAGAACGCCATCAATTGGGTTTATGGAATTATGGGGCTCATTTTATTGGGTGGTTTAATTATGTTAGGGTTTAAATTATATAAACGGATACGGACTAAAAATCCCGATGCGTAGTCGTATTGGCTCAATTATTGTTATATTTAATACCCTTGAAGTTTGAGTTAAATTTGATGGTTTCAATGGAAATCTTCTTGATCGTTTAAACATGTCTCGAAGAAAATAAAAAGGCATAAAAACGCATGAAATTAAAAAAGTTATCGCTACGGACACGTATTTTTTTAGGGATGATAATATTAGTGCTTTTAGCATCTATCCTCATTGCCGCTGTTGCCATATATCAATATAAAGGAGAAACAGAAGATTATCATAGACAGCGATTAGAGCGCAAGGAAGTTGCGATACAAAGACATATTAACTTTGTTTTAAAAGAAACATCATATCCGGTAACTACCGAGAAAATCCCGTTAATATTTAAAGATGAGATTTATAAAATTGCCGATGTGCATTCATTGCAATTAAATATATATGATTTAGATGGGTCCCTTTTAAAAACATCACGCGCCTCTTTAACGTTAGATACGCTACAAATATGTATGCGCACTGAAGTTTTAAATGACCTTTCTAATAAAGCCGAACATCAATATATTGAAAAAAGCAGAGTAAATGGAGAAACCTTTCAATCATCTTATTCGTATATAACGGATAAAAAGTTTAAGCCTATTGCCATATTAAACCTGCCTTATTTAGAGAATAATGATTTTTTGGCAAATGAACTAAATGAATTTTTAATACGCTTAATATATGCCTATTCCTTTGTTTTACTTATGGCAGTTGCGATTGCATTTATTTTATCGAAATATATCACCAAATCTATAAAAACAATAAGTGATAAAATAAATACCACGCGTTTAGAGAAACGCAATCAAAAAATTGAAATTGATGATGCCAGTGATGAAATTTCAACTTTGGTAAATTCGTATAATAGTATGATTGATGAACTGGAAGAAAGTGCAGTTAAACTGGCAAGAGGAGAGCGTGAGCAGGCATGGCGGGAAATGGCAAAACAAGTAGCCCACGAAATTAAAAACCCGTTAACACCCATGCGGTTAACGGTACAAAATTTTCAACGAAAATTTGATCCTAAGGACCCTAATATATTTCAAAAAGTGGACGAATACAGTAAAACATTAATCCAGCAAATTGATACCATGAGTTCCATTGCGTCTGCATTTTCAAGTTTTGCAAAAATGCCTGCGCAGCAAAGTGAAACATTAAATGTGGTTAAAATAGTAAAACTGGCTCTCGATATTTTTAATGAAGATTATATTGTGTTTAGTTCCGATACTGATGAAATTATAGCAAAATTTGACAGGACTCAGCTTATAAGAGTTGTAACCAATTTAGTAAAAAACGGAATTCAGGCCATTCCAATTAATATAGAACCTAAAATATTGGTCAATGTAAAATCAGAAGGGAACAATGTTCTCATTACGATATCTGATAATGGTTCGGGTGTTTCAGAAGAAAATAAAACCAAAGTATTCGAACCTAAATTTACCACAAAATCAAGTGGAATGGGTCTAGGGCTTGCCATGGTGAAAAATATTGTAGAAATGCATAAAGGAACTATTTCATTTGAGTCTGAGACTCATAAAGGAACAACGTTTAAAGTTTCTATCCCCAAAGAATTATAAAACAAAAATCAATAAAGCAACTGCCTTTAAGAATATTATTTATTTTAATCCAGGCATAATTATTTAAAAGTAAAATTAAGAAAATATATAAATCATGAGCTACAACAATATTCTATTCGATGAAAACAATGGTATAACCATTATAACCATTAATCGTCCTAACAAGTTAAATTCTTTAAATAAAGCAACAATTGAAGAGTTGCATGACGCATTTAAAAAAGCCAAGAAAGATGATTCGACCAAAGTTATTATTGTTACAGGTAGCGGGGAGAAAGCTTTTGTTGCCGGAGCAGATATTAGTGAATTCGCCAATTTTGAAGTTAAAGAAGGGAAAAAATTAGCAGCAAAAGGTCAAAAAATACTGTTTGATTATATTGAAAATTCATCAACTCCTGTTATAGCTGCAATCAATGGCTTTGCTTTAGGTGGAGGATTGGAATTGGCTATGGCATGTCATTTTAGGATAGCCAGTGATAATGCAAAAATGGGCTTGCCCGAAGTATCTCTTGGGGTTATTCCCGGCTATGGAGGCACACAACGATTGCCAAATTTAGTTGGGAGAGGACGTGCTTTGGAAATGATTATGACCGCTGGAATGATCGATGCTAATCAAGCCTTGACTTATGGTTTGGTAAACCATGTAACAAATCAAGAAGAATTGTTGCCATTTTGTATGAATTTAGCAGGTAAAATTTCGCGAAATTCATCCGTAGCTATTAGTGCGGCTATTAGAGCTGTTAATGCAAATTATGAAGATGGAATTAATGGATTTGAGATTGAAATAAACGAATTTGGAAACTGCTTTGGTACAGAAGATTTTATTGAAGGCACATCGGCATTTTTAGATAAACGAAAAGCTGATTTTTCTGGGAAATAAAGGACTCGGTTTTTGTCAAACAATAAATAGTTTAAAACAAAAAGTGAGTACAGTGTACTCACTTTTTAACAAACTAAACTAAATAATACATCATTTATATGTTGATGTACACCTTTTATCAACTAAAAAAATTCTATGCTAAATTAGGGCTGTTGCATTTAGATTAAAACATCAATATTGACCAATTTATATGTAAAATTACCTCAGTTTAATGTTCTAATAAAAAGTTGCGCTTATAATAACATATATTTTGGTTTAAAATTTATTTAGAAATACCATTATCGATTTCATCTCCAATTAGAACGTCCATTAGTTTAGAAGAAAGGATCCAATAAAAAAATGAATAAATAATGACAAAAGCCAGCCAGAGTAATTCTAAATTTATGGCTATCATAATATTAGCACTAAATATTAAAAAGGACAAGTTTATAAGGCCCCAAATAATGTTTAATACGGTTCTTTTACAGAACCATGGTTTAAATAAATTTTTAAAATTTGAATTGAAATCTGTTCCTTTATTTGTTTTTTTATCAAAGAGTGCGAGTAATAATTCCATGATTATTTAAATAATGTTTATAAATAAAAAAGGTGAGATTAAATACATAATGCTCACCTTTCAACAAACTAAACTAAACTAAATGTGAGACATTCAATTTTTAGAAATTGATGTATTCATAATATTCTTTTCCGTCCGATTTTAAAACTATTTTATAATTCCCTTTTACATTAAAATCAAGTTTATACACTTTTTGTATCGTTTGTGTGTCCTTGATTTTTTCTGAATAAATTAATTCTGAATCATCTTCGTAATATATTTTAATATCCAAAGGCTCGTTATTTAGTGCTAATTTCGACACATAAATATAGTTGTCTTTAAAGGTCACAAACGGTTTGTGAACGGTAGTACCGTTTTCATTAAATGCTACAATATTGGAGTTTACAGTAAATGGGTAGGATTTAATTTCTAAATCTTTTTCAAGTTCAAAAACATAAGAACCATTTGGCAAAGACGTTAAATCGAAACCTTTTGAATACATACCAGTGTCTTTAATTTGTTCTTTATAAAGAACGACACCATTTAAATCTTTAATAATCAATTTGTTTCCTTGTTTAACATAACTTAAAGTAAATGTTGTTTCTTTTAAGTCGTTTTTAGGGATAGTATGTAATTCATTAGTAGCATTACTAACCATAGCAGTAAGCATTACTGCTGATAATATCATTTTTCTAAGTGTTGTTTTTCTATTTTTCATGATTTGGATTTTTTAATGTTTTACAATGCAAATGTATGTTGGATAACGAGTCAAAAAAACATCAAATTTGGTCAATATGTGTTCTATATTACCAACACTAGCAATGTTAAGTTAATGTTAAGATAATATAGCATAGGTATGAGTTAAAAAACTACATTGTTTCAGGAATTTATATTGTAAATTTGTTTAAAAATCAATTATGCCTAATAAGAAACCTACATTTGAAAAAGTTAGCCCTGGCTTTGGTAGTTCTTTGGTAGTAAAGCAACATACCGAAAAAAGGGAAAACAATTTTGCCTTTTGGCATTTCCATCCAGAATTGGAATTGGTATATGTAAATAAAGGTAAAGGAAAAAGACACATTGGAAACCATTTATCCTATTTTAACAATAGCCAGCTTATTTTATTGGGATCAAACCTTCCCCACAATGGGTTTACAGATAGGTTGACCACCAATGGAACAGAAACAGTCGTTCAATTTAAACAGGGTTTTTTGGGAGAAGGCTTCTTTAATGCACCTGAAATGGGTGGGATATCGTCGCTGTTTGAACGAGCAAAAAAAGGGTTGCTTTTTAGACCCGAGACCAAAAAGGTTGTTGGCCCTAAGGTCGAAAGGTTACCTGAACTAGAGGGATTTGAAAGAATTTTAAAACTTCTTGAAGTTTTGAATGATTTAGCGGTAACTGAAGATTACACAATATTAAATGCCGACGGATTTGCTTTTGAGACGAAACCGCAAGACAGCTCTAAAATTGATAGTATATTTAAGTTTATAAACACCAATTTTCAACACCATATAAGTCTAGATGAAATTGCTGATGTGGTTAGCATGACCGTTCCTGCATTTTGTAGGTTTTTTAAAAAAACGACCGGAAAGACATTTACCGAATTGGTTAATGAATATCGTGTTGTTCATGCTACCAAATTATTAAATGAAAGCCAATTGAGTATTGCAGATATCTGTTTTGAATGTGGATTTAACAACTTTTCCCATTTTAACAAACAATTCAATGAAATAACGGGCAAAAGTGCCTCAAACTATAGGAAAGAGATTAAAAAGATAATTGAACAGCCTTTACATGTTTAATTAAGGCCATTCCATTCTTTATAAAACTGTTTTAGAAAGGTTTCCATGAACCGGTGCCTTTCTAAAGCAATTTTTTTTGCCGTTACGGTATTCATCCTGTCTTTTAACAGCAACAGCTTTTCATAGAAATGATTGACCGTAGGAGCATTAGAGTTTTTATATTCTTCTTTTGCCATTTTAAGGTTTGGCTTAATCTCTGGATTGTAAAGTGTCCTGTTTTTAAATCCTCCATAATTAAAACAGCGTGCAATCCCAATGGCACCAATGGCATCTAATCTGTCAGCGTCCTGAACCACATCTAATTCTAGAGAGTTAAATTCTTGAGTAATATTTCCACCTTTAAATGAGATGTTTTTAATAATATTGATTACATGCTCAATAACCGAAGAATCTACATTCAAGCTAAATAAAAATTCGCGAGCTGTTTTAGGGCCAATGGCTTCATCGCCATCATGAAATTTGCTATCAGCTATATCGTGCAGTAATGCCGCTAATGAAACCACCAAAACATCTACCTTCTCCCCTTTAGAAATAAGGAGTGCATTCGTATAAACGCGCTCTATATGAAACCAGTCATGGCCACCTTCAGCATCGGCTAATTGCTCCTTTACAAAAATGGTTGTTTTATTTATTATTTCTTGTGGATCCATATGAGTATAAAAATAAAAATTCCTCTTGAAACAAAAGGAATTAATAAATATATTCTAAAAAATTATAGTTTTAATGTTGCTGGTTCAACCCATTTAAATTGAAATGAATTTTCGGGTATTTTCATTCTATCAGCTAGTCGCAACATTCTGCCTGGGAGTTTCATTAAGTAATCTCTGGCCTTTTCAGCTTCATCAGAAAGATTGGTAACTTTGTCAATTTCCCAACGTGCAATGAGTTTCTCAAGGATGTCAATATAATCGCTTGAGGTATAAACCCCAATACGTTGCGCAGTATTTGAAAATTCTTCAAAAGCCGTGCTTATTTTGTTGCCCGATTCTCTTAAAAAATGCGCAGGCATAGTGATTTTTTGTTTCATCATATAGTGAAATGCCATCATCATTTGACTGGGATCCACTTTAAAAATACGTTCAACAAACTCAGAATAAGCATGATGATGCCTCATTTCATCCCCAGAAATAATTTTACACATTTTTCCTAGTTGCTTGTTACCGTTTTGAGTTGCGATTTTGGCAACTCGGTTGTGTGAAACATAGGTTGCTAACTCTTGAAAACTGGTGTACACAAAGTTTTTATAAGGATCTCTATCGGTGCCAATATCAAAACCATCAGCAATTAAATATTGGGTGGTTTTTTCAATTTCACGCATATTAACCCGCCCAGATAAGTAGAGATATTTATTTAGTACATCGCCGTGTCTGTTTTCTTCAGCGGTCCATTGTCTTACCCATTTAGCCCAACCATTATCTCCACTTACTTGGTCCACACCTTCAACATCCATTAACCACGATTCGTACGTTGGTAAAGCTTCCTCAGTAATCATATCACCTACTAAAACTACCCAAAAATCATAGGGTAATTCTTTTGATAGTTCTCTTATTTCTTTAACTTCTTCAAAAAATGTATTTCCTTCAGAATTTGGTAAAAAATCGGTTGGTTGCCATATTTTTTCAACCGGAATTAGATATTTTTCTATTAGTGAATCCACGTCTTTTTCCAAAAACTGCATGACTTCCAAACGAACATTTTTCAACGACATATATTAATTTTAGGGATGAATATTATTTTTTATGGTAGTTTCTATTGTATTTATAAGGTTTTCTTGATCTGTAAAGGTAGCTAATTTTATGGGTTTATGAACGGTAAAAATTAAATGCGAACCAAGACCCATAGGAAATTTACCATAGCGTACCGTTTTCCATGAATTATTTATGGAGATGGGAACGATTAAAGCGGAGGGAATTTTTTTAAATAAAACCTCCAGTCCTTTTGTTTGAAACGGTTTTGGTTCGCCATTTATACTCCTGGTGCCTTCCGGAAAAATAACAGCAGCACGTTTTGTTTCTTCAATATATTCTCCAAATTTCATGATGGCCGGCAATGATTGTCTTGGATTTTCCCTGTCTATCAAAACAGAACCACCATGACGTAAATTATAAGACACGCTTGGGATGCCCTTACCAAGTTCCATTTTACTTATAAATTTAGGATGGTGCTTGCGCATATACCACATAATGGGTGATATATCATACATACTTTGGTGGTTGGCTACAATGATTAAAGGTTGATCTGTATTTATTTTGTAAGGATTTTTAAAGGTAAAACGCGTCCCCAAAATATTCATACAGCGCATTAAGAAAAACTGAAAAATATCCACACTTTTTTTATGTGCTGGATAGCCAAATACATTAAAACAAAACCATTGTATAGGATGAAATATTACTATGGTCAATAAAAAAGCCAAGTAATAAATAATGGTTAACGGATATGACACTAGTCTTAGCATGCTTCAAAAATAAAAAAGAGGCTGTCTAAGAAGTTTAGTTTTACGTCATTGCGAGGAACGAAGCAATCTTTAAGTTTCTAGTAATCAATAAACAGATTACTTCACTGCGTTCGTAATGACGACTAATTTTAACTTTTTAGACAGCCTCTTATAATTTATAATTCTAAGTTTTTATTTCAAAAAAACATTAGCAATTCTCGTTATAAGCATCTTTAAGGTTTTCAGCAATAATTTCTGCTGGTCTTCCTTCAATATGGTGACGCTCTAACATATGTACTAATTCGCCATTTTTAAATAATGCCATACTTGGCGAACTTGGTGGAAACGGCACCATATGTTGTCTTGCTTTATCTACAGCATCTTTATCAACACCGGCAAAAACGGTAACAATATGGTCTGGTTTTTTTTCGTTTTGTAAACTCATTCTAGCTCCTGGTCGCGCATTTGCAGCGGCACAACCACAAACCGAATTAACAACTATTAAAGTCGTTCCTTCTTTTGCCAAAGCCTCATCAACAGCTTTGGCAGTATGTAATTCTTCAAAACCAACTTTGGTTAAATCTTCTCGCATTGGCTTTACTAATTCTGCTGGATACATATTTTAAATTTTATTAATTAACTAATTTAGAATGCAAAGATACAGAAAATAAGTAATCAGTCGCAGTATTCAGTATCACCTTTCATTTCTGAAATTATATATTTCCTAACAAAAAACGCCTTAACAAAAAAACGTTTTTTAGTAACAAACAGTCAAAAAACCCAACTAACAGTATTATATTTGAAATGATTAAAAAATAAAGGACATTGCATGAGTTTTTCAAAATGGATAGGCGCCGGGTTAGGATGGTCGTTTGGAGGCCCAATAGGCGCCATAATAGGATTGGCATTAGGAAGTGTGGTTGACGCTATGTCTAACGGGAATACGGGTACAATATATAGGGAGCAGCATCCAACCTACCAACCTCAAACAAAATCTGGAGATTTTGAAGTGAGCTTACTTATTTTAGCTTCTATTGTTATAAAAGCTGATGGTAAGCAGGACCAACGTGAGTTGGACTTTGTACGCCAACAATTTGTTGGGATGTACGGTAAGGAACGTGCCAATCATGCGTTTAAGCTATTTAAGGAAATAAACAAGCAAAAAAATATTTCAACGCGTCAAGTTTGTTTACAGATCCGTCAAATGATGGATCATCCCTCACGGCTACAGCTTATTCATTTTTTATTTGGGATTGCCAAGGCAGATGGTTTGGTCACCGAGGATGAGGTAAGTCAAATCCATACTGTTTCTGGGTATTTGGGAATTGGAATGGGAGATTTCGAAAGTATAAAAGCCATGTTTTTTAGTAGTAGCGACAATGCCTATAAAATTTTAGAGATTGATAAAACAGCTTCCAACGATGAGATTAAAAAAGCGTATCGGGCAATGGCAAAAAAATATCATCCAGATAAAGTTGTCCATTTAGGAAAGGAACACCAACAAGGTGCTGAAGAAAAATTCAGAAAAGTGCAAGAAGCTTATGAAAGGCTTCAACAAGAGAGAGGGTTTTAATGTATAAGAATATTTATTAATTTTGAATAAGTGATATTGATTGTAATATGAATAACATTTTTGATTTAAAAGAAACCAACACAATTATTGACAAATTACATAAGTTAGAACCTTTAACCAAACCGATATGGGAAAAATGAGTGTTGCCCAAATGCTTGCACATTGTAATGTCGTTTATGAATTGGTTTATGAAACCAAAAACCACGTGGTTTAAAAAGGTATTTTTAAAGTTTATTGTTAAACCTATGGTTGTAAACGATAGGCCTTACGGGAAAAACAGTAAAACAGCACAAGAATTTTTAATTACAGATGCTCATGATTTTGAAATAGAAAAAGAACGATTAATAAATTATATTAAGAAAACTCAAAATTTAGGTGAAGCACATTTTGATGGTAAAGAATCACACGCATTTGGAAAACTTAACAAAACGGAATGGAGTAACATGTTTTACAAACATTTAAACCATCATTTAAGTCAATTTGGAGTTTAATTTTACGGCTTAAAAACAATCGTAGATTTGTTTTTGTCAACTTTTAGCTCTATTGTCCTTCCCAAAATAAGCGCTCTGTTATCTTTTTCATGTCCCGCTGGCATATTAAAAGCGATTGGGAAACTATATTCAGAAAGCGCATCTAAAATCAATTGTTCAATTGAACTTCCCCAAAGGGTTGTATTTTTTCTAAGTTTGGTCATATCACCAACAATAACTCCTTTGCAGTTCTCAAAATAACCAGCGCGTTTTAGACTTTGCAGCATGCGGTCTATATGATATTTATATTCACCAATTTCTTCAATGAATAATATCTTACCAGAAGTATCCATACTCGTTTTAGACCCCAACAAACTATATAAAATACTTAAATTGCCACCAATTATAGGTGCAGTTACAGTTCCAACTTTATTGTAGCCTGAACCTTTTAAAATATACGCTAATGGCATTCCAAAAACGGCATCTTTAAATGTAGAAATGGTTTCTTTTATCGATTCAGAATCATCTTGTAAACTGGTAGTCATCATGGCATGTATGCTCTCAAAACCTAGATTGTGAAGTTGACTGTGTAATGCAGTAATATCACTATAACCAATAATCCATTTTGGTTTTTTCTTAAATGTTGAATACTCTAATTTATCCAATATTCTAACTGTTCCGTAGCCGCCTCTGGCGCTCCAAATAGCACTAATGGTTGGGTTATCCAAGGCGTTTTGAAAATCTTCACAACGCTCATCATCGGTACCAGCAAAATGATTGTTTTCACTGAACACATGTTTGCCAACAAGCACGTTCAATCCCCAACTTTTAAGTAGTGCTTTTGCCTTTTCAATTTCTGGAGACCTATTTTTTAAAATTCCTGAAGGAGCAACAATGGCAACCGTATCGCCGGCTTTTAAATATGGTGGTTGTATCAAAGTAGTATCATGTTTTTGTGAAGCTATGTTTTGTGCAGAAACAGATTTTTTTCCAAAGAAAAAAACAACACAAAGTACGCTTAAAATTAGTGTTCTTTTTGGCATAGTGTAAATGTACATTTTTTTTCTAAATCCTTCTCAAATTGCGTACTTTTGTGCCTTGTAAAAGCGCAACGTCATTACGAGGAGAGAAACGACGTGGTAATCTTCCCCAATTTAACAGATTGCCACAATTTTTTATCAAAAATTTCGCAATGACGAAATAATTTAAATTTCATGATGAACAAACCAAAACGATATACCATTACAGCGGCTTTACCTTATACTAACGGACCTATTCATATTGGTCATTTGGCCGGGGTTTATGTGCCGGCAGATATTTATGCGCGTTATTTACGATTAACCGGAAATGACGTTGCTTTTATTTGCGGAAGTGATGAACATGGTGTTCCTATCACGATTAAAGCAAAAAAAGAAGGTATCTCTCCTCAAGATGTCGTTGATAAATACCACGCTATCATTAAGAAGTCTTTTGAAGAATTTGGAATTTCTTTTGATAATTATTCACGTACATCTGCAAAAATACATCATGAAACAGCTTCTGGATTTTTTAAAACCTTATATGATAAAGGTGAGTTTGTTGAAGAAACCAATGAACAGTTGTATGATGAAAAAGCACATCAGTTCTTGGCAGATCGGTTTGTAACAGGAACCTGTCCTAAATGTGGTAATGAAGAGGCTTATGGAGACCAATGTGAAAATTGTGGAACCAGTTTAAATGCAACCGATTTAATTAATCCAAAGTCGGCCATTACCTGCAATGTGCCAACATTAAAACAAACAAAACACTGGTTTTTACCTTTAGATAAGCATGAAGCTTTTTTAAGAAAATGGATTTTGGAAGGGCATAAAAATGATTGGAAACCCAATGTTTACGGACAAGTAAAATCGTGGATTGATGATGGTTTGCGTCCTCGTGCAGTAACCAGGGATTTAGATTGGGGCATTCCTGTGCCTATTGAAGGTGCCGAAGGAAAAGTGCTTTATGTATGGTTCGATGCGCCTATTGGCTATATCTCATCCACTAAAGAATGGGCAAAACGAACAGGAAAAGATTGGAAACCTTATTGGAAAGACAAAGACACACAGCTTATTCATTTTATAGGAAAAGATAACATCGTCTTTCATTGTATTATTTTCCCGGCTATGTTAAAGGCAGAAGGAAGCTATATTTTACCAGAAAATGTGCCGGCCAACGAGTTTTTAAATTTAGAAGGGAATAAGCTTTCTACCTCTAAAAATTGGGCGGTTTGGTTACCAGACTATTTAATTGATTTTCCAAATCAGCAAGACGTATTGCGTTACGCATTAACGGCCAATGCCCCTGAGACAAAGGATAACGACTTTACTTGGAAAGATTTTCAAGCAAGAAACAATAATGAGTTGGTTGCCATTTTTGGAAACTTTATTAATCGAGTGGTGGTGTTAACCAATAACTATTACAAAGGTATTGTTCCAACTCCCAATGAGTTTTCACAAATAGATTTAGAAACTTTAGCAGAAGTAAAGGCGTTTCCTAATAGTATTTCAAGTTCTATTGAGCGGTATCGCTTTAGAGAAGCACAACAAGAACTTATGAATTTAGCGAGACTGGGGAATAAGTATTTGGCCGATGAAGAACCATGGAAAGTGATTAAAGTTGATGGATCTCGCGTACAAACCATCATGTACGTTGCCTTACAAATTTCAAGTGCTTTAGCAACTTTGAGTGAGCCATTTTTGCCGTTTACCTCCAGTAAATTAAAATCAATGCTAAATGTCACATCGAGTGCAGTCGAGATGTCTTGGAATGATATTTCAACAAAAGAAATTTTAATCCCAGTAGGGCATCAAATAGGTGAGGCAGAATTATTGTTTTCTAAAATCGAAGATAATACTATTCAAAAGCAAATAGACACATTAATAGCAAGCAAAAAAGGTAATGAAGCCGCCAATAAAACAGTGGAGCCTCAAAAACAAACTATCACCTTTGATGATTTCACAAAACTAGATATACGTGTTGGCACTATTTTAGAAGCTGAAAAAATGCCAAAAGCTAAAAAGTTATTGGTTTTAAAAGTTGATACAGGAATTGATGTGCGGACTATTGTATCGGGTATTGCAGAAAGTTTTACACCCGAAGAAGTAGTAGGTAAACACGTTACCGTTTTGGTAAATCTTGCTCCAAGAGATTTACGAGGTGTTGAAAGTCAAGGCATGATATTAATGACCGAGAATGCTGAAGGTAAATTGGTATTTGTAAATCCAGATGATTCAAATATCAATAATGGTTTACAAATAAGTTAATAATTTATTAACTTTACAAAAAACTAAAATTATGTTATCAAAAAATATTGAAAAGGCACTTAACAATCAAATTAAAATAGAAGCAGAATCTTCACAAATTTACTTAGCAATGGCTTGTTGGGCCGAGGTTAAAGGTTTAGAAGGCGTGGCCGGTTTTATGTTTACCCAATCTCAAGAAGAAAGAGACCATATGCTCAAGTTAGTTAAGTTTGTGAACGAACGTGGCGGTCATGCCCAAATATCTGAACTTGACGCGCCACATGTTACGTTTGTATCTTTTAAAGAAATGTTTGAGGAGCTTCTTGCACATGAGGTGTTTGTTTCTCAAAGTATCAATGAATTAGTGCATGTAACTTTAGAAGAAAGAGATTACGCAACGCATAACTTTTTGCAGTGGTACGTGGCAGAACAAATTGAAGAAGAAGCAGTGGCGCGTACTATTTTAGATAAGATCAATCTTATTGGAGACGATAAAGGAGGCTTATATTTATTTGACAGGGACATAGAACAGCTTAACATAACTACCGTAGCTGCTCCAACGGCCAATAATTAATAATAATATTTTTACTTACCATAGTCTAATTAATATTCCCCTTGGGCAAGAAAAAACAAAAAAAGACCATAAAAAAACTCATTAAGTTAGGAGTGATATCTTCTAACGATGTAAAAACGAGTTGCTGTAAAAATTATAAAAAAAGCAAAAATAAACGTTGCGAAAAATGCCCTTGTTACGATTTATTTAAAAAAAATATAGCGGTTTAATTGTTTTTATTCTAAAAACTTTGTTTGAATAGATGTTTATATCTTATAATTTATGGACAATGATCTAAACTTAACACAACACTGGAACGCGGCTTATAACTGGGAAGATGAGCAATTGGGTTGGTTTGAAGATAATCCAATAGAGACCATGCAGCTCATAACTAAGTGTAATTTAAAAAAAGGGGCGTCCATTTTAAGTGTTGGTGCAGGAACCACTACATTAATTGATGCACTTTTAAAAGATGGTTACACGAATATTATTGCAAACGATTTAAGTGAGGTTGCTTTAAAAAAGTTAAAAGAACGCATTAAAAGAGCATACAATTACAATCTAACTTGCATTACAGACGATTTAACAAATCCAAAACAATTAAATCAACTTCAGAATGTAGATTTATGGGTCGATCGCGCTGTGCTACATTTTTTTTTAAAGACGGATGAGCAAAAAGCCTATTTTAATTTAATTCAAAAAATTGTGTCAAAAAATGGCTTTGTCATTATTGCTGTATTTTCTTTAGATGGCGCTCCGAAATGCTCAGGATTGGATTTGCAACGTTATAATACAGAGATGCTTCAAGATCTAATAGGTTCAGGTTTTAAATTGATAGAAACATTTAATCACACGTTTATAAATCCCTCTGGAGGAGAACGCCCCTATATTTATGCCTTATTTCAAAGACAATCATAAAGAACTTCGCTTCGCCAATGGTTTGCAGATAAGGTGTTTTCTTCGACATAATTCACAATCTATAAATTATATAACATAAAAAGTTAATGTTGTAAATTATCAAATATATTTCTGCTTAATTTTGTTTTAAATTAATTAACTATTCAAATTATGAAAAATATAGTATTTAGCATTTTCGTTTTTTTAACGATATTATCCTGCGGAACCTCTAAAACCGTTAGAGAATCTAAAAAAGTCATTAAAGGTGATTGGACTTTAAGCTCTATAACATATAGTACAGCAGGAAAGTATAATGTAACCTTATTAAACGATACATCAAAAGACTGTTTTGAAGGCAGTACTTGGCAATTTATTCCTAACAATAATACAGGAACCTATTCTATTAATGATACAAGTTGCTCTACTGGATCACGAAATTTTGTCTTTGCAATTCAAGAAATTGATACTAAAACGGGACTTTATGATTTTCTATTAAAGCCAACGAATGAAAAACAAAAATCGGAAACCAATCAAGGGTTTAGGTTAAGTTTAACCTCATTATCAGATACAATGATGCAATGGAAACAAACCGTTTCAGTTGATGGAAAACCATTCGCAATTACTATGAGTTTTAATAAGCAGTTAAAATAATTATTCTTAAAGTTATAGACTATAAAATAAATAATACAGATGAAAACAATTTTAAATAAAATAGGGATTTTACTTTTTACAATCGTTTTATCCATTGGTTTAACCAATTGTAAATCGGTACAAAATGCGAACAACAAGCAAAAAGGTGCTGTTATTGGGGCTACAGGAGGCGCCATTTTAGGAGCTATCCTTGGCAATAATATTGGTAAAGGTGGGAATGGAGAAATAGGAGCTGTTATTGGCGGTGTAGTTGGCGGCGGAGCCGGAATATTAATTGGAAATAAAATGGACAAACAGGCTCAAAAAATTGAAGAAGAAATACCAGGTGCACAAGTAGAACGTGTTGATGATGGTATTGTTGTTACGTTTGATGAAAGCAGTGGGGTTTATTTTGACACAAATAAATACACTATTAACGTAGCATCGCAAACCACATTAAATAAACTAATTGGCGTTTTTAAAGAATACCCAGACACCAATTTATTGGTTGTTGGGCATACTGATAGTGTTGGGGCAGACGATTATAATATGACACTTTCTAAAAACAGAGCTAATGCGGTTACACACTATTTAATAGACAAAGGAATAAGTCAATCGCGTTTAACAACCAACTGGTTTGGTGAAACACAACCGCTTCATGATAATAATACGGCAGAAGGACGTGCTAAAAACAGACGTGTAAATATTGCCATTCTGCCAAACGAAAAAATGATACAAGACGCTAAAACACAAGCCGGGAATTAAAAAATAAGATAATACTTGTATAAATCTCGTTTTCAATGTTACTTTGAAAACGAGATTTTTTTGTTAAATGAAGCAACTTTCATAAGGATGTTGCGGATAATTTAGAAATACTTATATTTGGTTAATGTATTATAGAAGAAAAATAGCATTGTCGCTTTTACAAGTATTTAATAATGAGCTTGATAAAATCCAGGTTCAAAAACTATTATTTCTACACAGTAGGTATAAGACAAAGAAAAAAACTTATGATTTTGTGCCGTATAAGTTTGGTTGTTTTTCTTTTCAAGCTAACGCTGATTTAAATACGCTTAAAAAGTATGGAATAGTTTCAGAATCTTCAAAATCATGGAAAAAATTAGATGACACTAATTATTTAACCCAACTAGATAAAGAGGATAAAAAAATTATATCTGACTTTGCAATAATTTATAAAAATAAAACCAACGACGACTTAATAGATTTAACTTATAAGCGATATCCTTATTATGCTATTAATAGTATAATTGCAGAGAAATACCTTTCAAATGAAGAATTAATAAATTTAGATAAATTTAGATCTTTTGAAGAGGATGTAATGCTATTCACTATTGGTTATGAGGGGATTTCTCTCGAATATTATTTAAATAAGCTTATAAAAAACAACATTAAACTTTTGTGTGATGTTAGAAAGAATGCATTAAGTATGAAGTATGGATTTAGTAAAAGTCAACTTAAAAATGCATGTGAAGGAGTTGGTATAAAATATGTACATATTCCTGAAGTTGGCATTGATTCTGATAAACGACAAGAATTAAATACTCAAAACGATTACGATATATTATTTAAAGATTATATATCCAAAAATTTATCGCAAACTAAGGGTTATCAAAAGCAGATTCTAGATTTGTTAAAGAAAAATAAACGAATTGCATTAACTTGTTTTGAAGCTGATAAATGCCAATGTCATAGAACTCATTTAGCAATAGCAATTTCTAATTTTAAAGAATTTAAATACAAAGTTGAGCATTTGTAATTTATGGCTTTAAAAAAAATACTAATTACGGTAACAACCTATCCTCTTCCCTCAAGAAGTTACGATGAATTGGTTTGTACCGCAGGAATTCTAGAAGACGGTTCTTGGATTAGAATCTATCCTATTCCTTTAAGCTTTTTGAACGAAGTAAAAAAAGATACAGGTTTTAAAAAATATACTTGGATAGAATTGGATGTAAAAGAAAGAACCGATGATTTTAGGCCTGAAAGTCATTCTCCAAACAATTATGAAATTAAAATTCTAGATACTCTAGACACAAAAGACTATTGGAAAGAACGTAAAAAATTCTGTTTAAATAATGTTTACTTTAATAAGGCTAAACTAATTCAAGATTCACAAAAACCAAAAAATTTATCATTAGCCGCTTTTAAACCTTCTAAAATTGTTGATTTTATTGTAGAAGAAGACGGCAGAGAATGGAAAGATGAATGGAAGGAATTAAGAAAACAAACCGATTTATTTGCTGAAATTGATAGTGACCCAGAAAAGCTTATTCCAAAAATCCCCTATAAATTCTATTATGTATTTGAAGATGATGAAGGGGTTTCAAGTAAATTAATGATTGAAGATTGGGAAATTTTCGAGTTATATAAAAACTGTTTAAGAAGAACTGGAAATGAAAAAAAAGCTATCAAATTAGTAAAGGAAAAATATTTAGATATATTCTCTACAAAAAATGATATCTATCTCTTTTTAGGAACTACAATGCAGTGGCACAGAAGAAGAGCAACAAATCCATTTGTTATAATAGGAATATTTTACCCATTAATTGAGAAACAATTAAGCTTGGATTTATAATATTTATCTTAACTTTTAATTTCTCCAAAATAAAATTTAATGATAGAATACATTATCTCCAAAACCCAACTTCCTGATTCTTCAGTTAAAAACACAGTACAATTACTCAACGAAGATTGTACAATTCCCTTTATTTCACGATACAGAAAGGAACGAACCGGGAATTTAGATGAAGTTCAAATAGGTGATATCGTAAAATATAAAGAACAATTTGAGTCTTTAGAAAAACGCAAGGTCACTATTGTGAAAGCCCTTGAAGAACAGGATGTATTAACTACTGAATTACAAGATAAAATAAATTCCATTCAAGATTTAACCTCCCTTGAAGATTTGTACTTACCATTTAAAAAAAGCAGAAAAACAAAAGCTGAAACAGCTAGAAAAAATGGGCTGGAGCCTTTGGCGAAAATCATCATGAGTCAAAATGCAAATGATGTAGATAGTATAGCATATAAATACGTAAAAGGCGATATCAAATCAGTTGAAGATGCGTTAGAAGGGGCAAGGCACATCATATCTGAATGGATAAATGAACGCATTGATATCAGGAACAATATCCGTCAACAATTGGAACGGTTTGCTGTTATTTCTACTAAAGTCGTTAAATTGAAAACACATGATGAAACTGCCCAAAAATTCAGAGATTATTTTGATTGGTCAGAATCTTTAAGTAGAATTCCATCTCATCGGCTTTTAGCTATTTTAAGAGCCGAAAATGAGGGATTTATCAAGGTAAAAATCGAGATTGATGATGAGAAAGCAATAAAAAAAATTGAAGACAGAATAATTCGTTCAAATAATGCATGTGCAGATCAAATTAAATTGGCAGTTCATGACGCATACAAACGATTAGTGTTTCCGTCATTATCAAATGAAGCGCTCCAAAAGGCTAAAGAAAAAGCAGATGAGTCTGCGATTAGTGTGTTTGCAAAAAACTTAAAACAATTGTTGTTGGGATCACCTATTGGCGAAAAAAGAGTGCTAGCAATTGATCCAGGATTTAGGTCGGGTTGTAAAGTAGTGTGTTTAGATGCGCAAGGACAATTAAAATATAACGAAACTATTTATCCACATCCACCAAAAAGTGATGCTAATGGAGCTATGAAAAAAATAAGTTCGTTAGCAGATGCTTATAAAATTGAAGCCATAGCTATTGGGAATGGAACTGCTTCACGTGAAACGGAGGCTTTAATACGTAAAGTTTATTTTAAAAATGATGTGCAGGTATTTGTGGTTAGTGAAGCAGGTGCTAGCATCTACTCAGCATCAAAAATAGCGAGAGAAGAGTTTCCAGATTATGATGTAACCGTGAGAGGGTCAGTATCCATAGGAAGACGCTTGCAAGACCCATTGGCCGAATTGGTTAAAATTGATGCAAAATCTATTGGGGTTGGGCAATACCAGCACGATGTAGATCAAGCCAAACTCCAAAAATCATTAGATATGGTGGTTGAAAATTGCGTAAATGCTGTCGGTGTTAATATCAACACGGCGAGCAAACCCTTATTAAGTTATGTTTCTGGAATTGGACCAAAACTCGCTGAAAATATTTTTGATTACAGAAATAAAAATGGTGCATTTAAATCGCGACAAGAAGTTAAGAACGTTTCACGTTTGGGTGATAAAGCCTTTGAACAAGGTGCTGCTTTCTTACGAATTAGTGAAGCTAAAAACCCATTGGATAATTCGGCGGTACATCCGGAAAGTTATGTTATTGTTGAAAATATGGCGAAAGATATGGGTAAAACCGTTGAAGAATTAATAGGTAATGCCGCATTACTTCAAAAAATAAATTTAAAAGCGTATTGTACAGATTTTGTGGGATTACCTACACTTCAAGATATTATTAAAGAATTGGAAAAACCCGGACTTGATATTCGCGAGCAAGCTAAGGTATTTACATTTAATCAAAACATTAAAACCATTCAGGACCTTCGCGAAGGACAATTACTTCCTGGAATTGTAAACAACATTACCAATTTTGGTTGCTTTGTGGATGTTGGTATTAAAGAAAGCGGATTAATACATGTTTCAAATCTGTCCGATAGTTTTGTAAGTGATGTCAGTGAATATGTAAGTTTGCATCAACAAATCATAGTAAAAGTATTGGAGGTCGATATTGCACGAAAGCGTATTCAATTAAAATTGCACAAATAAAAGAGGCTGTCTTAAAATATATGTCAAGTAGAACACTCAAGACATAGAAGCGTCTCCAATGAAACAATATATTCGTAGCGTTATAGTTATATCATTGCAATCAGGTTAAATAAATTGAATGTCCGTAATTTGTCATAAGTCTGAAAACATAATGATTTT
>TARA_R110002167_G_scaffold112850_1_pt1 | contig 56033 bp, 67 predicted proteins | sample TARA_R110002167 | Tara Oceans TARA_R110002167 (sample SAMEA4398238) | marine metagenome | biome: Polar Biome; feature: [MES] marine water layer (ENVO:01000295) within the mesopelagic zone...; material: water (ENVO:00002006), including particulate matter (ENVO:01000060) such...
GGTTAGGTAAAGAACTAAAATCAACTAATTCATCAGATGACTCAGCAGTTAAATCATATTCCATTGTCCATCTGCCGTAAGCTTCAGTAGGAGGATTAATAGTGGATGTATTATCCTCTGCCATAATAGGATAACCCTCTCTTGTTTCTGCAACAAATGTAAATCCCATTTTCTCCCAAAAGCCTTCAGAACCAGGATTAACATCTATTTCAATCTTATCTCGTCCCTTAGCCTTTAGAAGTTTTTTAAAAGCATTAACAATTTTAGTTCCTGTGCCCTTAGTTTGCTTGCCCTTATCAATCTTTATATCCCCTATTCTATTTTCATAGCCTTTTTTAGTAGGGGCTCGTTTAATGTTTACACCATCCAATTTTTGCAATTCAGCTATTTCTTCTTCAGCTTCAAAAATATCAAGCCTATTTTGCTCATTTTTAGGAATCTTGACTTCTGTCTCTTCTGATGCCTCTTGTTTATCTTTTTCTTTTAATTCTTCTAATAAACTATTTATTGCTTTATCATCATATGTAGTTTTTTCTAAACTTTTACTTGTTTTACCTTGTCTCCACACACCAAATGATTCTTTATTATTACCTATTGTTTCCCCATTATTTATTCTGTTTTTAATATATGAGAATAATGTATTTGTATCTGATACATACATATCTTCGCTTTTCATTATTTCAGCTACTTTATTTCGCACACTTTTTGGGTCTTTGTTTTTTCTTATGCCATCAGTTATTTCTTTCTCTACCAATTTATCAATCAATGACATTTTTTCAGGTTTTAAATTTAGAATACGTTGTTTACTGTCCGTTGTATCTGTATTTAAAAGTTTGTTTCGTTCAGCTATTTCTTTTTGCAATCTTTTAAGTTTTGGTAAATCTTTTTTACTAATACTTCCGTCTTCTTTTCTCAATGCAACTATTTTATTGTTTATTTCTAAAAGTTTAGCATCTTTTTTCTCACCAAAAGGGTCTATTTTTTTATCATCAGGAATAAGGCTAGGGTCTACGCCAACTGCTTCATTTATCTCGCTTTCAGTCATCTTACCCATATCTTCAGAAGGTATGCCTTTATCTTTTAACTGCTTAGCAACAGAACTACTAATATTGGGATTGCTTTCAACTGCACCTACGCCTTGTTTTTCTATTTCAGCTTCAATTTCTTTTTCTAATTCACTTTCTGATTGTCCTTGCGAAATATATTCATCTACTAGTTTATCTTGGTCTTCAGTAGTAATGTTATTTGTTAGTTCTTTTTGATTTTGTTCTGATATTCGTTTTGATATATTGTCATTATCTATGTCTTGACCTGCGTATATCATCCTTTCGACTTCTTCGCTTAAATCAAATACAGATTCATCTTGTTCAGATTGCTCACCACCAACTTCACTTTCTTGCTTGGCTTTAAATTTGCCCGTTAATGCAAATTCAGCAACTATCTGTTCTCTTTGTTTAGAAGTAGTAGAGCCAATGTTAAAATCTTCAGCTAATAGACCATCTTTAACAAGACCTTTAATAGCCAAAGTGTAGAAAGCATTTTTTTCTGTTTTAGATTTATTGTTTACTATATCGAGACCTTCCTGTCCCTTAGCTGTTAGAAAAGTTAATGCTCTAAATACTGATTCTTGTTCTTCTGCATCATATAATTGTTTTAATACTTTCCACTCATCGCCTTCTTTAACAGAGTCATCCATTTTGTTAACATCATTCATTGACTCTCTTTTACGAGGACTAATAATGCCATCTACATACCTACTTAAATACTCTCGTGAAGGTGTGTCAAAAAGTTCACTACTCTTGGGTTCATCGACCTCCAAATCTTGATAGACCTTGGAATCTGTTGGGGCTTCTTCTGATGGTGTTTGTAATGTTTCGTCAAACCCTTTAGGATTATATACAGACTCAACTTTCTCAAAAAACTCTTTACGCTGACTCTCATCAAAGCCCTCCATTGCTTCTTCCATCGCCTTTACATAGCGACCTGATTTCATTTGTTCTATAAATTTTAAAGCATTTAAATCATCAGGGTATTCTGCTTTTGCTTCCTCAGCAGCTTTATCAATGTCTTTAAATCTTTGTGCAAGTTTTTCAGGAGTTTGTTTAAAAGTCATTCCTCCAACAGTACTAGTAGTACCACCTAATATCATTCCTCCGTGAATACTTGCCCTAGCCTCATCGCTCCAACCTTCTTCTGCTATTACTTTCTTAAAAGTATTTACATAATCATTAGTATTGTCTCCAAAGCCTTCTTTATATCCTTGTTGAACCATAGCATCAGTCATAAACTGACCCCATTCAGTCGTTCCTTCAATTACAGAATTTTTTAATCCTGCTACACCACCTCTTTTAATAGCATTTTCAATTACTTTACCTGATATAATTCTAGATAGCTCTCTATTGCTTATGTCTTTAATTCCCATAGCACTTGTTAAGCGACCAAAACTAAGGTATTCCATTGCACCTTTTATTGGAGCAGCGATAGCTGTAGCCGTTCCCGCTATATCAGCAGCTTCTTTATCTGACAAGCCTTGTGATTTACCATATTCCATAGCACTGTTCCAAGTCTCACTACCTTCTAATGCCACACCTGTAGCCATACCACCAACTTTAAATCCTGTGCCAAGTTTACCTGTTTTATAAGCTAAGCTTAGAGCTTGCTTTGCTTTTGTACCTGCGTATAGACCTTTACCAACATATCCTAATGCAGTTACACCTCCTGAGCCAAGACTCATTGCAGTCATTTCTATCATAGAAGGCAAAGCACTAGCTAAACTTCTTTTAAATATGTCAAAATCAGTAAATGGATTTACATTTGAATCTTCACCAAAAAACTTTACAGGTTCTTCTTCGTTCCATATTTGCAAAGCCTGTAAGTCTAAATCATCTGCAATAGTTTCTTGGATATAGTCTTTACCCCATTTTCTTAAACTTTCAGAAGTTTTTATAAGACTAGAATCGTCATCCATTCCCAACTTATTAGCACCCCATCCAACCATACCAACTAACGCACTAGGAACATTTACAATATGAGATTCCATATTAAACATTAATTGTTTACCAAATCCTGCTGCAATGTCAGAACCAAATTGTTCAAATTGTTGTTTAGCTCTTGTATAACCTTGTTGAGAAACTTGTTGTTGTTGTTGTACTACAGGGTCATCAGAAACAGGTTGGTTAACACCTAAAGAAGCGTCTCGTTCTTCTTGTTGTTCCTCTACTGCAGTTGGAAATAATAAATCAGGGTTTTCTAATTGTTGTAATTGAGGGGATTGAGGATTGTTTTGAAAATAACTTTGAACTAAAGAGAGGTTGTCGTAATCTGCTAAGTCTTCACCGTAATCATCTCGGATAAACTGCGCAAACTCGTCTATTGAATACTTATTAACCATTTAAAATTCTCGTTTACTACGGTTTTGAAGCAAGAACTGTATCGTTCATTAGGTCTTTTAATACTGCTAAAGCAGCCTGTTGAGTTCCCTCCATACCTATTAACTCTGTCATTTCTGAGCTTCGTTCTTTATTTAATTTAGCTAAACTTTTCTTTATTTCCCTTGCATTTAATTTTGGTTCTCTAAACAATTGTTGCAATTCGTCTTTTTTGTCACGAGTATCAGATAATAGTCTTTGTTTTCCTGTCATAAGTAAATCAGGAGCATTAGTACCACTCTGTCCTCCCATCAAATCATTATCAATCATATTACCCACTCTGTCAACATTGCCATATAATTCTCCTGAACTTTGACCTCCAATAAAAGAAGGTCTAAAATAACCTGCAGTAGCAGAATTAGCACTTTCGTTTTTAAATGACTCTTGACGTTTTCCACTTATATAATCTCTAAAAGGCTCACTATATTCATCGTGGTCTTCTTTTATATTATTATACTGCTCAGTTAATCTTCTTACTGTTGGGTTTTCATATTGACTATCTTTGCTTTCATTTATATCTTGTACTATTCCTAAACCTGCATCTGCTGAGTTACCAAAGTTAGAAAAATACCCTGTCTTGCCTTGCTTTTTTGATGCTTCAAATATTTGTTGAAGAAGTTCTTCTTCTTTAGCATAATTGTCTCTCATTTGACTAACACCAATGCTTTCGTTAAAGCCTAGTACCTTGCTTAATCCTTCATCTTTATACCCACCATCTTCTTCTGCTATTCTTTCCAACTCATCTAAGGCTTCTATTACTGAAGACACTTTAGGATTATCTGTTTTTAATTGGTTTATTTGAGTAGTTAAATTGTTTACAATTCTACCTTGTTCACTAGATTCGCTTTCTAGTTTAAGGTCTAAATCTGTTTTAACTTTAAAATCAGGGTCTAGTATACCTCCGTTTTTACCTGCTTTAGGTTTCTTATCACCTTCTTTAAGTTTATTTGAGTCAATTTTTGTTGTCATATCATCAATAGGTAAAGTACTTATTTTTAATATAGAATTTTGGTCAGCTACATTTTCATTAAAACTTTTGCTTTTCGCAACCCATAAACTAGCAAGGTCACTTGCTATTGTACCTTCTAATCCGTCTAATGCTTTATTCTCACCACTCGCACCTCCTTGTGCCTCATCATGCCATTGACTAGTAAAATTTCCATCTTGACTATATCTATTAGAACCCCAATAAACTTCTTTGTTCTTTGAATCTTGCAATGCTAACAATCCAATACTGCCACCTAACTGAGCTTGCGTATTTATAAACTTAATTAAATCTGATTCATTTACTAGATTTATATCTATAAAATCACCTTGACCTATTCCATATTTTACTTCTTTACCTTCTGCATTACTCCCTGTTAAATAACCTTTGTAGTTTCCATTTTGACCTCTTAACAACATTTTAAACATATCTTTAGAAGCACTCTCTAATCCTATCAAATTTTCATCAGAAGTATTTAAATCAGTAGAATTTTGAGCCCTTTTTGCAAGAGGTTGTAAAGAATCATAAATGCCTTGCATATTAGAATTAAGACCTTGGTCAGCCATTAGTCCAAAAGCACCTTCTGTATTATCTTTTGCCCTTACATTTCTCTTAAAAATAGAAAAGCCATCTTGTCCTACAACATATTCTCCATCTGATACTTTTCCTATTGCATGACCTACGGCTTGGTGCATTTGCTTATAAGAATTATTGTCTTCATTAATTTTACCAATAATTTCTTTTTCTAAATCAGCCTGTGCCGTGTCTTTTAGTAATTTAGTCTTTGCTTTTATTTCTTCACCCGGAAGAATCTTATTCATTAAAAACATTGCTTGATTAATATTTCTGTCTCCACCTGCCCTTATTAAAACATCAATTTCTTTAGCCACATCTTTTATTTGAACTGATTTGTTGTCTATCTTTAAACTTCCCTTACTTAAATCGTCATAAGCCATCCTCTCTTCTGCATTTAGCTTTTCTTTTTCTTTTTCGTCAAATATAAAAGGAACTGAACCTACTAAATCGTTAAGCTGTAATCCAACATCATCAGCTACGTCATACTCAGCAGCTCTATTAATTGCAGAAGCTAATTTTTTGTAACTAGAGTTATAATCACTACCTGCGCTATCTATAGCTTTGCTTTTATTATCCATAGCATTAGCACTATTAACAGACTTATTCATTTTATTAATTAAATCCAATACGCTTCCTTCTTTTCCTTGATAATCTAGTTCTGCAGTAGGAAGAGATATAAGCTTATTTGTTACATTTTGATGTTGTTCTGCTATCGTGTTAGAAGCAACAGTTTTTTGTAAAGTGCTTTGTAACATATTCTCAGTTCTTTTTGCAACTGAATGAGCCATTTTTTGCAATTCAGGACTAAAGCCTTGTTGTACATCTCCATTAATTCCTCTGAAATCATAATGACCATACTGATTTTCTTCTGTACCTTTATCATTAAGCTTTTTTACACTAAAATTATTTGAGAAGTCAGTTTTCATACCCTTAAATGCTGTTTGCAAGTCTTGATTCATAGTTGCAAAATCAGTATTACCATCTTTAACATACTTTGGGTCAGATTTTATACTTCCAATAAGGTAAGTCAAATCCATATTTAAATTGTCATTGTGTCTTTTTAATCTATTGTTATATGATGTTTCACCACTTAACATACTAGTAGTTTCCCATTTTTCATCTGCTATTGCATTTCTTTCTTCTTGGTCACTACCCGAATCGAATATGTCTTTTACGAACTCGTTTACAACGGTCTTCATTATCATATCGCCCATAGAAGATTGTTGATTCATTTGATTGATAATTGAGGCAAAATCTTTAGCCATTTTTAATCCCCTTGTATATTACTTTTAATGTTCCAATAAGATAAGATAAAGGTGCTATAAATAAAATAGCAATTAAACCTTGTTTACTTTTTTTATTATTTACTTTCCATTGGTAAAATGCTTCAGTACATCTACCTGCCCATTTATAATTTCTAATAAATGTTTCAGCTATAACATATCCCCATACGTCATAACCTTCTCTCCATATATCTGATTTACTTAAATGCCATCTTTTTAACTTTGCAGTTTTATATCTAGTCATATATCCTGTATCCATAGCCGCGGTACAACACCAAGTCCCTTTACCTGAACTAGTTCCTGCCGCGTCACCTGCTTTCCAATCATTATAAGCAAGTCCTACTTCAGTTTCACCATTACTCATATAATCTCTATCTACACTAGCTTGATTCTCTGAAAACCATTTTAAAAATTCAGGAGTGTATTTATCGTTATCAAAATCCTTTGCATCAAAACCACCATCTGCTGTTATTTTATTTACCCAATCTGTATTACTATATCCTTCAGTATCAAATGAACCTGCTGAGCCTAAAGCATCAAGAGTGTCATAGATACTATCTTTAAATTGCATCACTTCTTGCGTTTTGTCATAGTCTCTGTCTTGTGCCGCTCCTTCTATATCTCTATTTAATTGTCCTGTAAGAAAAGTGCTTTTCCTATCAGCGTCATTCATAGCTAAATTAATTCTATCAGTAGTAGCACCATAATCTTTAGTCATTGACGCAGATGAAGAGTCTGTGGCTTCTCTAGTTCTTTGCCCCATTGTCCTAGCGGCTCTAGTACTTGCTCCTCCCATAAGCCCTGTTGCTTGAGAATCAATTACACTAGCCATATTATCAGCGTAAGCATTAGAAGACGCAATTATGTTTTCACTTAAGCTATCACTTAGTTTACTACCTGCATCCCTCTGCTCAATACCTAATACGTCTTTTTGAGATTGCAATTCAGCTTGGTCGTAAGCTGATTTAGCACCTAAGTTTTCAACATCTAAGCTATATTGGTCGTCAGCAAAACCACCTTTCCAACCTTCAAAAGAATCAAAGTAAGTTCCAAATTCATCAGCGTCTAAACCAAATCCTTCAGCTATTTCATTTGGAGTAAGGGTTGTTAAATAACTACTATCAGGTTCCCAGTCTGAACTACCATGATTCATACCTTGGTTTCCACCTCCTCCGATAGCTCCAGCCGAAACATCATCAGGAAGCTGACCTCCCCCAGACCTACTGCCTCCTCCACCTTGTTCTCCATAATATGAAATTTGCTGATAAAATGGTCTCATAAGTCTTTTTAAAGGATTAAACATTACTTACCTCCTGTTGTATCGTACGGGCTAGTAGAAAGACTTCCATCTTTCATTCTTTGTAATCTATACTTTGTAAATTCATCTGGAGACATATCTGCTGGATTTGGTTGTGCCCCCGGTAAAGTAGTACTTTTATTCATTATAGCCATTGCATTGTTTACCATACTCCCCATACTTTTTACTGCTTGACCAATTCCTTGTTTAGTTTTAGCTATCGAACCTAGCATACCTGTACTTTTTGCCTCGGCTAAAGCATTAGCAGATTGTTGGAATGAATTAGCAAACCCACTTTTGGCTAGACCAACTTGAGACCTTGTTAATAAATTTCTTGAACCATTTGGAAAAGCTCCCCCTGATTCATTCATAAACTGAGCAGGTGTACTTTGACCTAAATCAGGCATTTGAGTCTCAAATGTTGATTTACCATCATAGCCTAGAGTTAGACCTTGTTTTTGCCCTGTTATATTTAAGCTTTGTTGTTTAGGGTCACTATAAGGACTAGCTCCCATAATTCTATCTCCCATAGGAAGGTTAAACATATCGCCACTTAATTCTTCTTGGAGTATTTTCTTTGCTTTATTGTCGCCTGTAAACATTCCTACAAAAGAATCTTTAGCACTTCCTAAACCTTTTTTAATAGAATCGTTAGTTTTTTCTCTACCTGCTTTCCAAGCTTGTTTAGTAGCGAGCTTTGTACTCATTCCTGAAGCATCTGTAAATCCAAAAGCCTTACTTAGCCCTGCTTTACTTGTAAGTTCACCACTTTGTACGCCTTTTTTAATTCCTTTTACGCCACCAAGACCTTGCACTCCCGCCATTGCACCCGCAACAACTGCATCTTTCAACATTCCTGTGTCTAAAGCATTGGCTTGTGTAATTAAAGCATTGCCTAAATCAGAACCTGCTTGTGAGGTAAACTTTCCTTTTACTAAATTATTTCTATATCTCTTAGCATCTTTGCTTCTTCCACCTGAAAATTTATCTTCACCTAAAGTTATTTTACCTGAAGTAGAAAACTCAGCAGCTTCTTCACCTAATTTAGCACCTGCTAATGCTCCTCCACCTGCGGCTAGTACAGTTGCCCATAAAGGTGCAGCAGCTCCTCCCGTTGCAAATGTTGTAGCAACAGCCATGGGAACTAGTAAAGCACCAAGCATCCCCATATTCTTTGACCACTTCTTTTCTTTTTGTAGATGAGCGGCTCCTTGACCTGCTAAGTCCCCTAAATAAGATTCTTCTTTTCTTAAATCTCTTTTTATTTTCCATCTAGCTTTTTTACTCATTACTTTCCTCGCTATGTAAAATTTGGTTCAAGACATCTATTGCGCCTACGCATTTTAAAAAGTTAGTTTCTGCTTCTTCTTTTTGCTTGCTTAGTATTTTAATAGTATCTTGCATTTTGTCTTTTAAAGTTTTACCTTTAACTTCATTTTTATCCTGTTTGCCCATTTCGCACCCCTGCTAAATTTATCTTGAATTTATCACAGTTTTTCATTATATACATAATATTATTCACCCATCCAATATATTTGTGGCATTAATATTTTGCCACTATTAACTAAAATAGTTGCTACGCATTTAGTCCCTATAGCGACATTAGTTATATCAACAGATATTGTAAATCTATCAGCAGATGTTCCAGAAGGTAAATTATATACACCTGTTGTAGCATCTGTCGTATTAGCTAAAGTGCTATTTGCTCTTGCAGCCTGAACAAACGCTTCAATTCTTAATTTATATGTTCCATCATCGTAACCCGTTGCCTCAAGATAAATTTTTTTCATATCTCTAGTTACAATAAATGGAGCCGCTATGACTGCTACATCACTAGAATTAGTATTTTTTAACCAATATGTATCAGATGTATAAGAAGTAGGAAGAGTAGTGTTTGAATCATAAGGAATTTGATGTACGTCAGAATATATATTATTTCTTTTAGGAATTGGAAAATCTGAATTAAAAATTAATTGTTCGTTTGTAGCAGTATGTGCATTAAACCCTACATGAGCAATTTTTAAACCATATTTAGAGCCATTATTTGAAGAACTAACATCTCCTAAAGCAATCCTGTCGTTATTACTATCATTAACAACTAATTTATCATTGTCTAAATCAAAAAATGTTTTAGCATCAGTAGATTGTATTTTACCTGTTGTAATTAATCCTCCACTTATTTTAGTAGGAACACTAGGAGAAACATTACCTATTGCTAATTGTTGATGATTTAATTTAGCACTTTGTCCATTTCTTTGTAATGCGCTTGCATAAAAAGTATTAGTTGAACTATCATTTGTAAAAGTTTGACTAGAAAAAGGGGTAGTAAAATCACCATTTTTATAAACTCTCCCTACTGCTCCTGAAGGTGTTAATTGAATTACTAATCTCCAAGTGATTCCTGTACTAGGAACATTAGATGCCACAGTTGCTACAGCAGAATTTCCCCACCAATAAATATCATTGTTAGAAAAATATAATCCATACATCATGTTACTAGAAAAATTTGCACTAGCTTTTTGTTTATTCCATCCAATCATTTCATATCTATTGTCATAAGTACCTGAAAAATCGGGGTCAGCATTAACACCTATTTGGTCTAATCTAATATCCCAAGTCATAACAGGAACGTCTATTCTTTTAAATTCTTTAGTAACAAAAAAACCACAATCCCACCCATCAGAAGAAAAAGTAGGAGGGTTTGTAGTCATATCAACAGCAACTTGATTAATATTTCCGTCATAAAATCCCATCCCCGTAGCAGTTTGTATTTGTTTTAAGCCTCCATTTCCACCTACTATAGTATATTGGCTAGAAGGTAAATAACTAACATTATTACCGACTGCTCCTAGTTGAAATGTTTCATAATGAGAATTTGATGTATCTCCTGAAACAGTTATATCTCCTGTAATTTCTAATCCTGAAGCAGTTGTGTATTTTAAATGTTGACCACTAGCATCGCCTATTAATATTTGCGTATCACTATACTCAGCAAGAGGAGTTACGTTTTCAATATCAGAACCTATAAATAAACCTTTTGTACCACTTCTAGTTCCAAGTCTTAAAACTTCTTTATCGTTACCATCTCTTATTCTAAGCGAAGCATCATTCTCAACCATCCAATCACCTGACTCGTAAGTCATGTCACCATCTATTGTTAAGCTATCACCTGCTAATGCCCAAAATCCATAATCATTTGAACCCCAATTGCCTGAAGAATCGTTTTTAGCTAGTCCATTTAAATAACCCATAACTACTTTTTCATTACTAGAGTCAAATATAGAAACTCTATTTTTACTAGCATTAAGCTCTATTCTAGCTCCAGTAGATGCTGATTTAAAAAGAGTAGAATTAAATTCCCACCCTGCTATATTTGCTACGCCTGCACTATCTATTCTAAATAATTGACTTCCACTTGCATCGTTAATTTTTAAACCACTAAGATTATTAGCTAACATTCCCATTGCTAAAGTTTCAGTAGAAGCCGTTCTTAAAGATACCTTTGGAAGATTATCAGTATTACCCGATTTAATTTCTATGTGTTTAGTACCATCTAAGCTTGTATTTGAAATCTGTCCTTGAGTTAATGTCCAACCTGATATTTTATTTGTAGAGCCATACAACGCTATAATTTCATTACCACCTGCGTCTTTAGCTTGAAGACCATAGCCTGTGCTTGTAATTTGCCCAAATAAGGCTCTTTGTGTATTATTGTTATCTTTTACTACAACAGCGTTTAACCCTATGTCTAAGGTAAAATTTGAGCCTCCTATAGAGTCTTCTGTAAAGTCAAAGGAAGCATTTAATGTATCTGCTGCTCCATTTTCTGAAGTTAGCCTATTTCTGTAAGTGACACCATTGTGATTAATTGCTTGTGTAATTGAGCCTTCGTCATCAAATAAAACGCTTTCGCCTTCACCTAACGGTCTCTGACCTCTTTCAACTATTGGAGCATCTCTATCATTAGACGGCATTAATTACCTTCACTTGAGTCTATTCTTTTTCTTTTTAATCGATACTCTAAAGTAATGTTACCAATAGTAATTCCACCACTACCTATAGATTTGCATTTAATTTGAAGTTTATCTGTTTCTAATATTGGGTCAAATGTAAAAACTTTTGTTACATAATCAGTATTCGCACTACTCATTATTAAGTCACTACCAACTTGACTTTCATTTGCAAACACTTGAAGTCTTCCACCTGCTTCATTTTTTACTTCTATTCTAATTTTATAAAATCTTTTTTGTATTCCAGGTGTTCCAAAATTATCTTCTCTTAATGTAAATGTTTTTGGATACGTTGAGCCTGTTTCTACGCTCATAGGCGTTGTTTCTACTTTAACACCATTTACAAAATTAGTTCCAGTTTGATTAAATATATAATACAAGTCACCTGATAAATCATTAAAGAAACCATTATTTTTAGCATACATACTTTGAGTTCTTCTTGTCCAACTCTGTAATGCGAAATTATAAACCCACATATTTGCTAAACTAGTATCGCTAGTTCCACCTGACTCTGAGACAAATAATTGATTTGTTTTATTTTCAAAACCTATTACTAAATCATCATAATTAAATGCTAAATAATTTCTCCATTCAGTTGAGCCTATTTTAGCTGATAGTTCTTGAGGTTGTTGACCTGCAAAAATAAAACACCCATAATTGTTTGCCCAAATAACTCCATATCTAGTAGTTAAAACATTTGTTGCTGATAAAATTCCATTATTATCTATTTCTTGTTCTATAGCCCATCCCATAGGATTCGGATTAGCAACATTTAATATATATATTTTATTTCTTTTAAATAAGACAAGCCTACCCGCAAAAGATTCCATAGCAATAAAACTATCACCATCATTAATTCCCAAGTCTATCCAATTTCCTGTCGGAACTACATCAGGTTTACCACCTTGACTATAAAAAACTCTATCATTTAATTTTTGTAAAGTAGTATCATCTTGAGTAAAATATTTCGCTCTTATATAAAATACTCTTCTACCTACTGCTTTTGCTAATCCCCAAGAATTTCCTTTTTCAGTAGTAGATGCAAAACCTACTGATTGTTCATCGTTTAAAACCCCTGTTAAAGCTTCATATGTTTCTATTGAAGGATTCTTTATACTGAGATTAGCTGTCCCATGATAAACCCCTACTGCATTTTTTGTCCAATCTGTTTCAATAGAGTCAAAAGTATTTCTTCTTATTCCTTTTTGAAAGTCACAATCAAGAAACAATCTCCATCTTTTTCCTGAATCAGCTTTCCTTATATAAATTCTTGAACCTGTTTGTCTAACAGGATAATCTAAATCAATTTGATTTTTAAATGATATGTTTACTCCTGTAAAATATTGTCTCTTATTTAATAAGTATGAAGTAACTGCGCTATCTTGATTAGTTGAAGAATTGTGCAAAAACATTACCATTGGAGTAACTGAACTTTCTTGATTGCCTTTATAAATATTAGTGCAACCAAATTCATATTCGGTAGATTCCCAAGTACCATCTTCAGCATTTGTTGTTTGAGATAAAATTATGTTAGGCATACTTGCAGATATACCCGGAAGCCTACTAGTTATTCCTGCCTTATCGCAAAAAACTCTTCCATTCCCATTCGCTGTAGTAGAAGGGACAATAGGTGCTTTAAGATTAAGTTTTTCAGACACCCATTTATTAGTTAATATATTATAAGTATCATTACTAGAAAACCTAGTTCTATTTAAATGCCCTAGCCACCATAAAGTAGTATTGGCATCACTAAGCCTGTCAGCGACTCTTAATTCACCTTCGTGCCAAAACATTGAAAGTTCAGAACTTGAGGCAGGTGAAGATACTTTAATTGCATAATGAGTTAAATAAGGAGTTCTTAATGTAGGAGTTCCTTCAATGTCTGTAACAAGAACAACTTCCTCATCACTTCTTATAAATAAAATAGAATTTCCTAAAGATGCTTCTGTTCCATCTACAGGATAATTAGAACTCCCAAAATTAAAATCTGAACGGGCGAGTATAGCCGCTCTTCCATTGTGCTTTGGATTAAACGTACTTCCAAAACTAACCTTAAATTTATTCCCATCAGCAACTGCAGTTTTATTACTTCTAGCTACTGTAGAAATCTCGCCCGGATTATTTACATCCCAACCATCACACTCAGTAAGAGAAACTTGGTCTAAATCTTCATCATCTGTTTTAAAGTTTAAACCTCCTTCGTATCTACTATATTGTGCAAAGGTTTTTGGCATTACTTTTTACCTTTTAATAATCCACCTATTAAAGATTGGACTATGCCAACTAAGGCTAAAAAGAATTTTCCTTCTTTTTCTTCTCTAACAAAAGGTATGTCTATTTTATCGTTTAGCTTTTGAGCAAGTTCTTCAGCAAATTCTTCTGAATCTACATGACCCATTACTTCTGCTTCCATTTTTTCAGCTTGTGCTTTAGCTAACTCCATTAACATTGATTTAATATCCATATTAATTCTCCTTTATCTTTTTTGTTTTTAACCATAGGTAGTATATGTTAACTGCAAACATTACGCACATTAACACTCCTGAAAGGACATCTGTCCAATATACTAAACCTAAACCTGTACTTATACTGCTTACTCTTAAACTATCCATTAGTGTTTTCCGTTTAATCTGCTTATGATACCTTTAATTTCTGATACCTGATTATCTAAATCGTTTATTTCTTTATTTAATCCATCAAACTTTCTATCTAGCTTATCATCTGATAAATTCCATCTTGCAATAAGTTTTATTACCATGCCTTCAATGTTTTCAAGCGTTTCGCTTTGTCCTTTATTTTCTACTTCTAATTCTTTTATTGCAATTGCTTGTTCGTTGCCTCTTTTAGTCATTGAATAAACCATGAACATAAACATTGCACCTACTACTCCAATCATTCCTGCTTCACTGTAAAGTGCTAAAAAATCTTCCATTTACTTCCTCTATTTATTCTTTGCTCTCACCATTTCGTAAATACTATGTTTATAACACCAATTATCGCTTTCTAAAACTACAGGTTTTTTAAAATGATGCCTTGTGCTATCTTGGTCTATAAGATATACAAAAACTTTTGAAGAGTCATTAGGAGTAAGCTCGTATCCCATTATTGACCACCCTCCACTACAAGAAGAAATTACTAATCCTCCTAATATTAGAAACATAAATACTAAAATTTTAATTATATCTTTTAAGTCTTGTTTATCCATTCTACTTAATACCCGTTATTAAGCCATTTTTAATTGTTAAAGTTTTTGTTGCTCCACGAGTCGAAGTTAGAAATGCTTGTGTACCTGTAAATCCCGAAACAGCGGCATCTGAACCCGCGGCTCCTGTCGCACCAGTCGCACCTTGAGAACCCGTAGAACCTTGTGAGCCTGTATCACCCTTATCTCCTTTTGCACCATCTGAGCCATCAGTTCCATTTGAACCATTTGAACCCGCAGAACCCGTTGCCCCTGTATCCCCTTTCGCTCCATTACTACCCGCAGAACCTGTGTCTCCCTTGTCTCCTTTTGCTCCTACTCCTCCAGTAGCTCCAGCATTTCCTGTGTCTCCTTTGTCACCCTTAGCTCCTTGAATACCCTGAATACCTTGAGACCCAGTGTCGCCTTTGCCTCCATTACTTCCATTGCTTCCAGGATTACCTTTAGCTCCTGTAGCTCCTCTTGCACCTGCTGAACCTGTATCCCCTTTTGCACCCGCACTTCCGTTAGTTCCATTGCTTCCATTACTTCCTGCGGCTCCTGTATCTCCTTTATCCCCTTTAGCACCTGCAGAACCTTGTGAACCTGCACTACCTGTAGCACCTTTGTCCCCTTTTGCTCCGGGTGTTAAAGATATAGTATCTACATCATCAATAATTTCATCACATTTTACAAATAATTTTTTAATCATAGCAGTTTCGATTGAATCATCACTACCAGAACCATCATTTGCGTTATTATAAACTGCGTCTAATTCCTCTTGCCTTGCCTCAAACTCAGCGTCAGTTTTAGTTTCTAGGCTTTTCCCCCTATGGGTTGAAAATTTCTTTGGTCTAGCCATTATGTGTCTTTCACTCCTGTAATTACAAATATCCCTCGCATAAATCTTGTACTACTATTAGTTGTGTTTGTTGATTTTCTCAATTGTGGAACAAGTACATCCCCCTTTGCAACACTTACATTTAAAGAATAGTTTCCTTGTTTATTTCTTCTACCTGAAGTCCAACTAGAATTAGCTAAGGTTGTACCTGATGTTATATTGGCAATAGTTATATTAGAGCTAGTATTAGCAGTCCAACTAGGAGTGCCTTTTTTTAATATTAATTCCAAAGTTTCTGTGTTAGTTACTGTCCCTGCAATATAACATTCTTTAAGTGTAAAAGCGTATGGAGCGATAAAGCAAGGATTCTCAGAATCATAAAGAAATGTTCTAGCTGAAGCAGACGCTGTACTCCAATTATAATAATTCATTCCATAAGTTAAACTAGGATAATAATAATATCCATATCGCATAAACCATTGGCAAGTCCATTGCCAAGACACTTCTCTTTCATAATTTTCTATATCACCATTACTTACATCCATAATGGAGTTTAGATTAGCATCTCCTTCAATACTTAATTGCCCACCTATTTCTGCATCTCCTTGAGTTGTTACTGTTGCAAAACTCGGAGTGTCATTTGAACCTAATCCTAAATTATTTCTAGCACCTGCAGCAGTACTTGAGCCTGTACCTCCATTAGCGATTGATAAATCTGTACCACTCCAAACACTATTATTTACAGAAGTTAAACCAGTATTAACTGAACTAATTGTTATAACATGATTTCCAGAACTTACTGCTTGAGATACGCTTGTAGCACCTGAGCCATTTATTGTTACTGTTTTATTATGAGCAACACTAGATGTACTACCTGCATTTAAATTCCATGTTGTTAACTGATTTGTATTAGTATTTGTGGGAGTTGCCCAAGTACCATCTTTCCTTAAAAAAGTTGAACCTGAACCTCCTCCTAAATCGGCAAGCGTTTCGCCTGTTGATAAAATTCTTTTCCAAGTAGCCATTATTTAGACTCCTCAATATTAGTATCAACTTTCTTTGCTAATTTTATAATTAACTTTGAAACAAAATGAGAGTCTTTTCCTTTTATTGTTGTATTCTCTAGAGCTGTTTTCATAAACATTATCTCATCTATTGTTAATTCAACCTTCATCAGGAACTCCTAAAAAAGATTTATGAATTGTTGCTAACTTTTTCATACACTCATAAGCCTGTTCTAGCTGAGTTCCTTTAAAACTATTTTCTAACATTAACTTCAATAAGAAGTCTGTGTCCTTTACGTTTAGTGTAGGAACTTCTTTTTTATCCTCACCAAACTTAATGAAATTCCCCTGTTGCTGAGAAATGCCTTTAGTTGCAATATTACTCATTATTTATTTCCCCTTGGTTTTTTTACATTAAGAAGTCCTTATGTAAACTTGGTCTGAATTAGTTTTGATGTGCATACTACCAATACCCATTCCATTATTTGCTGCGGCTACTGAAGTACTTGTTGTGCAAGTTACAATATAACCACCACCTGCTGCTATTTGACTTGGAGCTGCAGTTGGCATAGTTTTATCTGTGCTTTGAAATATAGTCCATCTACCAGCAGACTCATCAAAATACATACAAGAATCACCATTCGCTGATGCTTGAGTTACCGCACCACCTGAAGAACGCTCTACAATAAAACCTGCGTCAAGAGGTGAACTACCTGAATAGTCAGAGTTTAAAACAATCTTACTATCTTTAACTGATAATGTTTCAGTAGTTGCATTAACAATTCCTGAACTTACTTGCAATGTTGCACAAGACACAGTACCAGTAGTAGTGAAACCTCCTGCGGTAATTACTCCACTTGTTTCATCATGTACATTGTTTTTTAGAAAAACATCATCTACGTTTACAGTTGCGTCACCTGAAGAGCCACCTGATACAGTACAATTTGTTCCTCCAATAACACTTGTTATGTCTCCTACACCTTTTGCATTCAATTGTGTCTGAATATTAGAAGATACTCCATCTAAGTAATCAAACTCAGTTGATGTAACACCAGTTCCTCTTAGGGCTTTAGAGTAGTTTAAGTCATTGTGGTCACCAGTAAAACCATCTATCTTATTTATCTCACCGCCTGTTGCAGTAATAGTAGTTCCACCAAGAACAATATCATTACCAATTTTGATATCCCTTATATGAGCTTCACCGTATACCAAACTAGTAGTACCTAAATGAACGTTTCTAGTTACTATAGGTCTTAAAACATCTACGGCTGAATCAGAAGGATGTGGTACAAATTCAAGAGTTTCTGTCGTATCAGTACCAAATTCAATACCCACTCCTGACAAGCCACTTGAAAAATTTATATGAGCGGCTGCCGCGGCTACTCCTAGTTTTAAAGCTGGAGAATAAATTGAGCCTATAGTAGTTTGAGCAGAGCCTACAGTTAATGTTACGGCTCCTGAACTTCCTCCACCACTTAATCCTGTTCCTGCAGTTACGCCTGTAATGTCTCCTGAAGCAGCAGATGCCCAACCTGGACCAGACATTCCGACTGTCAATACTTGACCCGCAGAACCTAGTGCTATTTTAGATAAAACCCCTGAACCTGAAGCGTACAGTAAATCCCCTGTAGTGTATGAACTAATATTAGTTCCACCATTTGCTACAGATAAATCTGTTCCACTCCAATTGCCATTGTTAATAGCATTTAAACTTCCTAATGTACCAATGCCTAGTAATGTTTTCATTGACGCATAATTTGCTGAAGCCACTAAAGTTTTACCATTTGCACTTGGTGTTACATCTGACCATGTATCTAATTGAGCGTCATACGCTTGTACATTTGTACCAATTACAAGTCCAAGACTTGAAGCCGTTGGAAGTGTTTGGTCGCCTGAATTAGTTCCTGAAAGATTGCCAATGGCAGTCAATTCACTAGAGCTAATATCGGCTTCGGTTATTACTCTTTTCCATGTTGCCATTTTACTACTCCTTTATTATTGAATACCCAAAAATAGCTGATTGTCTTTATAGTAAAGACCTCCTTCTATGCCAGTAGGGGTACTTGTTTGTTCTTTTAATTTTACGACTCCACTATTTAATATTGAAAATACTGTAGAGCCACCACTTATTTTGAAGACAAAATCGGTAACTGAATCTGTAAGAAAATTACCTCTTACTCCAATGTCAGTAGTTGATAATGATAGAGCTGAGCCTTCACCTTCCCCATCAAATAATTGTTTTAAACTAGATTCTACTCCTTGACCAACAGTAGAACCTGATATTGTTATTAAATCTTTATATGAAGAGTTTATTGCTCTTCCTGTTAAACTAGCCATTATGAGTTCTCCCAAGTTCGTGTAAAAGTATTCCATATGTCATTATCTGCTAAAGCGTCCCACAAGCCTATATAGGTTGTTAATGTTGAAAAGCTTTGAGTTTGTGCTACTATAGAAGGAGCAGTAAAAGTATATAAATTTGATATACCTGTGTTAGTATCTGAAGTACCATCTACAGTTGTGCCTGTAGCAGTAGAAAAGCTAGTAAGGACTTCAACTTCACTGCTTCCATCATTTGGTATTGAGCCACCTGTTTGTACAAAAGTAGACATTAAGATGGTATCCCACTATTAAAATTTGTTAAAGTCTCTATCTTATTTAAGGCTTCTTTTTCTGTGTATTTTGCTTTTTCGCTATTTCCCGCTACCATCAGATTAAGTACTTCTCTACAAGTCATACTTCTAATATCTGCATTTTTATAAATTATATTTAAAACTTCGTCAACAGTATATTCTTTACTGCTTATTCCACTATAATCAACGCTATTATGCGTTCCCATAGTTTTTAATCTTTTGTTTAATGCCTCACAGAATGTAAAGTCATTTTTATTGTCACCATTTATAGTGTTCATTCTTTCTTGAAGAGTCATTTAATTACCTCAATGCAAATGGATTTACAGGAAAAGTCATTATGTTTCTCCGTTTATTGCTTTCACTATCTGCTAATTTACCGTAAAATTCTTTCATATAATATTCTTTCTTACCTATGTCACCTTTTCTGTCTTCTAAATTAGCCTGCACATAGTCAACACAAGCTAAACTAAGCATCCTATTTAAATTTAAATGAGATGATTCAATAGGTGTGTTTACTTCAGAAACATCAGGCATACCTCCATTTTGAAGTTCATTAGGGTCTATATCTACAAATGGTTCAATAAATGCAGTACCTTCAAACATTAATCCACCTGCAATAGTTTCGTCAGGATATAATAATTTTACTTGGTCTTGAAATTCAGGTATTTTTACTTGGTAAGTTGCATTTTCACCTGCACCTTGGTAGCCAATTTTATATAATTGTATATTTCTTCCATTAATATAATAAGCATAAGTGACTTCTGTATTTCTACTCATTCGGGTGAACTATCCTTTACCATTAAAGGTTGATGTGTTAATCTTCTTATTCTCATATATTTATCACTTTGAGTATCTTTTACAGATACTGACATAATTTTAATAAGGTTAGCAGGAATTGGATAATCTCTAGTTCCATCAGTTATATTAGTACTCCAAGTACCTATATTCTCATTATAAGTTGATTGAATTAAATGAATAGCATCTTTTATCCAAGCTATTACTAAACCTGTTTCATTAGTGCCTGTTCTTTCCATTATTTCTTGAATGGTCATTATGCTTCTTTACTCCATAGTATTTCTACTTTACAAAGCAACCCTGCTGTTGATTTAAGTTTAAAAACAGTTCCTGCTATAGCCAAAGGTCGAATCATCATAACATCTCCAACTTTTAAAAGCTTAGAAACTACTTGACTTCCCATAGTTATTATACAGTCACAATCACCATCAGAATCTACTGCTTCTTTAATCTTAACCATAATAAAATCAATACCAGTTAAAGATAAAGCACTAATAGTATCTAAATGAGCGTCAGTAACAGTTGTTGAGTATTCTTTGTAACCTACGTCAGTTGCACCCGCTCCTGCTGTAATTTCTTTTCCTCCACCTATAGACTTATCTATATTGCTATGAACTATTCTAGATTTATTAGTTGTGTCTGCGCCTTCCATTTCTTCTATAGGGGTTGCTGATGCTGAATATTGAACGTAAAATGTATCTGCCATGATATTTTCCTTACTTGTTTAATGCTTGTTGAGTTAATGCTCTTGAAGTAGTTCGTTCATTGTTACTAATGAATTTAGTTATTTCTTGATTTGCCCAAGTGTAATATGTATTTGCTTGTTTTTCATATCTATCATATTGTTGAAGCATTGAATTTATTTCTTGGGATATTTTTCCGATTTCACCTTGTTGTCTTCCTAATTCAGCTTGAAATCTTGATAGTCTTTGACCATACTCTGAACTTGTTTTAGAAAGATTTTGTTGAAATATTGTTACTTCTCTATTTACATCTTGAGAATACTTGCCTAATTCACTTGTATACTTTTGCATTAATACGCTTTGTTCTTGTTGAGTGTATTGAGCGTTTTGTGTTGCTTCATTTACTTTGGATTGAAAATCACCATTTTTAGAATTAAAATCATTTAAAGCATTTTGAGTTTTAGCATTATAATGTTGTACTCTAGTACCTGCTTCAGCTGACCATGCTTGTATTACTGCATTGTTTGCAGAAATGGCTCCATTTATATCAGCTTGATATTTTTGAAGTTCAGAACCAAATTTACTTAACTTCCTTCCTTCGCTTGCTTCTTTCATTTGTGCTTCTTGTGTAAATGTAGAGACAGTTGCTTGAAAAATAGCTTGTTCTTCATTGAACTTAGCTTGTTGAGTACTCATCTTATTTTGATACTCACTTAATTGAGATTGTATCATTTGATTTCTAGCACTTACCATCTCAGGGTCTTCATTTGTTAAATCACTACCCATACTTGTAAAGTCTAAACTAGGAAAAGAAGGAGGAACAAAACTTGGAGTTGCACTATCCCAATCTTCGATGCTATTAGATGCAATAGAGGGAGCAACAGGAGAAGTTGGGAAATTCCAAGTTATACTCGGAAAATCCGCTAATTGCAAACTAGGAGCAACGTAGGAAGGTGCAACCCAAGAAGATGTATCTAAAATTGTTTTATCTATTTTTGGAGCAGGTGGTGGAGAAATAGCTATAGATAGATTTACACCAAAATCAGGTGTACTTATCATAGTTGGTAAAGCCACATTCGACCAATTAATTATTTTTGTTAAACTTTTTGCTCCAAATTCTTTTGATATTGACATATATATAACTGCGTTTCTTAACTCACTACCATCATCAATAAGAGTATGGTCTACAAATAAAATGTAAGCAGGATTACTAGGACTAGCAGTAGGAGCAGGATATACTCGGTATTCTAAATTAGCATCTTTTGTAAACTTAGGATGCTTTGCAGTAGGAAAATATAAACTTGCCGTATCGTTTGATTCTACCATTCCTCTATATTTTTGTTCTATCTCAGCACAATGATGTCCATTCCTAACTACTGCTAAAATACTATCTGTCTTAGGTACAGTTAAAGGATTAGAAGTTACATTAGATGTTTTACCTGCGTATGCCCACATATAATTTTTTGGGACACTAGAAGCAACCCATCTCTGAGCTGACTCTACAAAAACAGAACTTGCTGAACCTACACCTGATAAAGATTGAATTTCTGAATTAATTTCAGTTATCGCCATTGAACCCTCTCTTAAAAATAGGGAGTTTGAGTCAGGGACTCCCTAGTTTTGTTTATCTGATTATTTCCAGACTGCGTGAGCTTCAGGCATCTGAAATTCCATACCAGCTTCGGTAAGAATCATATCAACTCTCTTATCAGTACCTGTGTTCTCTAAACTCTGAACACCGACATAGATAGAAGTGTCTCTATTTACTCCGTTACCAACTAATGGTCTGTACTTAACGTGCTTCATGTTAACTGCAAGCATTTTAATATCAGTTCCATCTAGCATGATGTGACGAGCAATATTCATGTCTCCATAAATTGTGCTAATCCTAGAGATGTCTACACCAAACGCTTTAGACTTGCCAACCATCGCAAAGTCTGCACTTCCCATAGAAGCAGATGAAGAGCCAGCAGGCATTGCTGCTGTATTATCTACTCCTGTGCCACCTGGCGCAAATCCACCTGGTTGTACGTTTGCTACGTTATTAGCGAAGTATCCACTAAGCTTATGCAACCAATTATAGACTGCAGTACTGCAAAAGAACACAGTAGCTTGTGAATCGTTATAGCGTGGGTCAACTAAGTTACTTAAGTCATCAAGAAAACTATCTTGAGTCTTAGTAGCTAATGCCATAGTGAAAATGTTTCCATTTTGTAAGACATAGTCTACAACACCTTGAGTATAATTAACACCATCGCCATCAGTATATTGACTACCGAATAACAATGAATGTTCCATATCCCACTTGTGTTCAATTAGCTTATCTCTCCAGATTCTTGACCACTCATTTGCTTCGTATTTTAAAACGGTAGCACGAGCCGAATTGGTCATACCAAATTCGTTACGCCATATCTGAGTTTGTCCAAAGCCTGTTGAGAAAGGTTGGTCATTCCAAGTTTTACCTAAGAGTCCTGAACCTTCTTCATAAGCGTTACCTACTACATATGAACGATAGCCTTCTAAAGCACCTGAGATAGATTTATCAGCGGCATCTTCGTAAGGTTTATTCGCGGCGTATGAAGCAAGTTCCCCTGAAGCAGCTTTGACAACTTTACATTCCACTAGTACTACGCTTCTAGCTCCACTATCACCATCAGTAGGTGTGTAAGTTTTGTTAGCCGCGGCTAATGGGTCTGCACTTATCTTAGCTAAGATGTAATCTGAAGGAGCTCCTCCACCTGCAGTTATACCTACAGGTATTTTGATTACTTGTTTTTGCAAGAAAAATTCAGGAGCTGTACCTGCCATACCAATTTTGATTTCGCCATTGGTTTGACCGTATACATTCTGAATGTTTCCGCCTGATTTGTAATCGCCTGCCATGTACACTTTTAACGTGTCACCGACTGCGATTGCATCTGCACCTGTAGAATCATTAAAATTCTTGATAGTTGCATCTCCAAATGAATCAGTTCCACCATTAATGATGTATCCTACGACATAAGCATAGCGTTTATGGAAAGATGGTCGTCTCTCCGTGAATTTGAAACTTGGGTCATCTGTTGGATTCTTACCTACTTTAGAAACGAATCTAAAGAAAGGCGTTTGAGCAATTGCTAGTTCTGATACCCTATCACCGAAATTATACTTTCTACGAAGAACTCCAGTATTAAGACTTGAACCCGCACTACCCGGAGAATCAACATCTGCCAAGTCAAAACTTGATAGTTGTAATGGTGAATTTGCCATTTTTTACTCCTTTAAGTGAACATATTATCTAAACCCTCATTTAGCATAGAATCAAAGATAGCGTCTTCAACTTTAGTCTCTTCGTCACTAGGAGCAGTTCCACCACTTGCTAATGATTGAGGTCTATTTCTCACATTTTGCATTTGGCTTGCTACTTCTCTTCTTGTTTCACTAGCAATATTAGTATCTCTATTGTCCTTATTCATAAGGTAATAGATGTCATCATAATTAAGAGGGCGACTACCTGCAAAACGCATAAACTCTTCAAATTGTTCGTCTGACATACTATGTTTAGACTTAAATTCTGAAGCTTGGCTTTGAACCTGTTGTTGCTTTTTTTCTGCATCTAATCTTCCACTTACTACTGATTGTACTTTTTGATTTACTACTGAATCAAAGACTTTAGCTGAATCTGACTTAGGGTCTGAAATGGCTTCATCAGGGTCGAAGACAAAGTCATCACTCATTCCCATTCTTTCTTTAATTCCCTTATTTGCTGACCCATCGATATAATCTCTAACCGTAGAAATTAAATTCGGGTCTTCCCTAAACCTGTCTAAAAGAGGTGCGTATGTTTCTAGCTCTTTGAGACGATTGTTAAGTCGCTTAGCCTCACGAGAAGAATCTGCATATCTTTTTTCTAGTGTTTTGAGTTCGTCAGGGTTACTGACTTCGGCAACAGGACTCGTAGACCTAGCTTTTAAATCTTTTGAGGTTATCTGTTGTGATTGTTGATTATCAGAATTAACAACTAATCCATTGACTTGATTGTCTAACTCGCTAAAAAAGTCACCGGGGTCATTTATCTGATTATCGCTTTGTCCTGTTACGGAATCTAGGACATCAGGGCTCTTATCGAGGTTATCTGTTTGTTCCATTGTATATTACTCCTTTATTTACTATTACTGCAAGAATTATTTTCCTTGCTGTTGCTCTTTATCCATCATTCTTTGACGCATAAGTTTTTGTTGTGCTTTAGATTGTAACATCTCAGCATCAATTTGTTTTTCAGCTTTACCTGTACTATCTCTTATATTTGATTGCACTAGTTGACGTTTTAATGTTTCATTTTCACCTGATTGGTCTTTTAATTGACCTTCAAGTGCATCTACTTGTGAACGTAATTGAGAGTAAACAGATTTACGCTTAAGGATTTGTTCTTTTCCTCTTACATCTGTTTCTCCTAACATTGCTATATCATCTATTAATCCTGATTGATACCATCTGAAATATTCTTCTAGTAATGCCCATCTATTTACAGGCATTGAAGAACCTGCTACGATTCTAACATCAAACTTAGCACTAGTGTAGTCATTAAATTTATCAATAGACTTTCCTAAATCATTATAGATAGGTACGTTTATTTCTACTTGTCTATCTTCTTGTATTCCACTAGGCTGAACAATTCTAAATACTTTATGTGCTTTATATGTATTTTGAGAAGTTTGCATAAATATTTTCCCTAGATGTTCTAAAGCAGGTTCTACAATAGTTTGCATCCAAGCTTTAATTCTTCTAGTTCCATGCTCATCTTGAGCCAACAATCCTCTATAGGTATCATGTTGTGAACCCGTGTCTCCTTGCATACTAGAATAAATACCTGATATATATTCCATATCAGTTTTGCCTTGCTGAACAGTAGTAAAGAAAGCATTATTAATTGGAGCAGGCATTATTGGAGAAGGAGGAGAAAATCCACTTCTATATTTTAATAATGCGCCAGGAGAAGATGAATAAGCTTCCCATTCGGCTTCAGGTACACTTCCTTCTTCATACATCCACCTAAGATTAGATGCTAAATTTGCATTATGAATCATTAATTGATGAGACTTATTAATTTCTTGTTGTTTCCCTATCAAAGGAAGTACTGCTGACATAGGATATGGAGTTCCCGTCCACATATAAGGAACAGGGACTAAGGGATAATCTGTTATTGGCAAGAAGGTTTCGTAAAGTGTAGTTGAACTTCCCAAAGTAACAATTAATTTAATCCTAGTGTCATAAAACTTAACTGCTTCAACAATAGAAGCTTTCATAATAGGGTCTTTTTCAATAATAGAAAATTCTGCTTCAGACATTATTTGTTGTTCTATTGTACTTGCAGATTCTTGTATTTGGTTCATTAGTTGAACTTCAAATTGCTCTAACTCTTTTTCCATTTCATCACGAGCTATTTTTAATTCTAGCTCTGCTCTTTCAAATATAATTTCACCTTGAGCAGTTAGTTCTTGTAATTCAATAGCTTTTTCTTTGTACGAAACGTCCATCTCTAGTTTTTTTGCTTCTATTTGTTCTTGAGCTTGAACTTTCATTTCCTCAAGGTTTTCTGCATTTTCAGGTATTTGTAAAAATACATTATATAGAGGGTAGCGTTCTTTTGTATAACATTCGTAATAATCTAGAACTCCATCGTCTTCTGCATTTTCAGGGTTATAAGCATCTTGACCAATATCTTCAGCTTGTATGCTATCAGAAGTACCTGCGTTTCTCATTGATTGCCAAAAACCTCCATCTTGATTTTCATCACTAGAAGCTTTTTTAATTTTTGCTTTAAACTCAGGAAATAAATTAATTAATTGGGTTCTAGGTAAATTTTTTCTTACAATTATATAACTAGCATCTCTCATTAAAAAGTCTCTAGCCATAGGGTCTACAAAAACATCAAAAGGTTCAATCCTTTTGTACATAACTTCGCCCATTCCTCTGTCCATGTCAGGGTCTACATCTATTTGAAACCAACCAATCCCTTTTATTAAAGAGTCTTGGATTACATGAGCGTATAAAGAATCTCCATTTGATAAATGCCAACAATATTCAGCAACATCAGAGTGAACAGCAGCTATATCAGTATCGCTTCCCTCAGCAGCAATAGCTTGCCATCTAGGTGTTTTAGAAGTTGTAAAATATTTCATCATTTCTATTACAGGAGTAATCCTATTTATAGTAAATGAAGGCATCCCACTTTCTTCTAATACTCTTTCTTCTTCTGCTGATAGTTGGTCATTATGATAGAAGTCGAAACATTTTTGAGCCTGTGCCGACCATTTTGTTCTCCAAGAACCACTCGCTCTTTGGAAAAGCATATGAACATTTTCGGCTTTTTTCTTATTACTTACTTTCGGCATTATCTACTCCGTTTAGGCTTTGTTTTATCTCCTAACATAATGTCAGGATGTCTTTTAGCAAAACCTGATGAATCAACCATAGATTGCCAAACACTTTTATTTTTGCCGTCGCCACTTGCTAATCCCATTTTTGCACGACTAGATAGTGAATTACTATCAGGTCGGCTAGGCTCAACTTTATTTATTCGTAGTTTTTTTTTCATAATTACCCTCTAATTTCTATGTGAACTAAATCATCAAATGTATTATCATAAACTTGACCATCTGAATCCCAATCTCCACCCCAACGAACTTTAAGATTGAGTTGTTTAGCAATACCTCTTACCATTCCACCCATATAATGAAACCTATCTCTATCGTTCCAATCTATTGGATAAGGTGCTAAGTCTATTGCTTTTCCTAATTGGTGCATCCCTTTATTAACAATACCATCTTTTTTGCTTTTTCCATTTTTAAAATATTCGTTTTGTTTCTCATCAGAACGAACACCTTCAATAATAGTGCAATCCATAATTTTAATAAGTTCATTACAAACATTTATTAATCTAGCATCTACACCCTTTAGTCTTTCTTTACTTCTTTTTCCAAATTTAGGCATAATAATCTACTCCTATCCAACTTACACTTGTTTCATCTTCTATATCTTTTAAATAAGGTATTACAGGCATAAGTTTGTCTCTATTATTAAAAAGTTCTTCATTTCTTTTTTGCCTTTTTCCTAGGCGCGGTTTTTTTTGAGGATGATTTTGTTTTTTTTGGTCTTCCGACTTTGCTTCCGTAAGTTCCTTTTCCATATGGCATACTTTACTCCTTTGACAACTTTGCTAATTAAAAAATTTATGCTACTATCCAAGACTTTGGCTTACGCTTTGCCTTATACCACTTTCTTTCTTTTTTGTTTCTTTTAAAATCAGGAGGGAAGGAGTTTTGGCAGGCATAATATAATGCTTCTATTGTATCATCGTGAGCCATCTTTGCCCCAAATGTAACTATTTCATTCTGTAAATCAAACATATTATCCCGTATATTTATCAATCCCATAGAAAATCTGCCATTTAAGCCCGAATAAATCCTGTTTCTCTTCTGATGACCTCCCGGTTTCTGTGGAATCACTGCAATATCAAACTTATTTAGCCTTTTCCTCTCTTCATTCAATGCTTGGAAGACAGAACGGTTCATTGCAACGTCTTCAACAGTAGAAGATACGCAATTATACTTATTGTGTAAATTAAGAATGTAATCAACTACTCCCATTTTCTTTATTTCTTTTGCTCCTTCATACTTACTACCAAGAGTAGGAATAGAACGATGTCTTTCATATTCTAAAACATAAACATTTCTATTAACATCTACTGCTATGACCATCATAACTGAAAAGTCAGATGTCTTAGTATCGATGTCAGTAGCAGGGTCACAACCTAAAAAACAATTAACAGGTATCTTGTCTTCGTTGTTTAGCTTTAAATAATTAATTTTTTCTTCAGTATCGTATTCTACCAACCCTTCATAAATCCTAACGTCTTTTTCTCCCCATATAGCATCTTCTTCGCTTTGAACTTGCATGAAGTATTCTTGGTAATATTTGGAAGGCTGACCTGAATCATAATAAAACTTCTTTTTGTTTTTCATAATTTCAGGAGTAAAGAAACTAGCCCACAAGAAATTACCTTTATCATCTAATGCTTTATGAGTTATGACTTCCCATGCAAAAGTTTTATTATTCTTTTTTGCTTTAGCACTATTAATAAGAAGATTGTTAATAAAGCTATCGTAATGAACAGGAGTTCCATTAACTCGGATTCTACCTGTTTCAGGTTCAAGAGCAGGATACACAACAGCAGTAACAAGGTTTGCGTTTTTATCCCTTGATTCTCTAGTTAGGGTGTTTTCTTCATGTTCAAAATCATCAAGTATAATAAGGTCATATCTTTTATGAAGTTTTGCTCCACCTCTAATACCTGTAACATTACTTTTACTAATAAGCTTACACCCGTTTGATAATTCTATATCTTCTTCTGTCCATTTACGACCTTTTTGATTACCAAAGTAATAAGTTATTGTGTCGTTATGCTCTAAATGGTATTTTATGTAATCCATGTTTCCTACTGCTAATTTTTGAGTAGCTGATACCCAAGCATAGAATAGCATATCATCAGAAGGACAAAAAACAAAGTCTTTTAATATAGAAGCTTTTGTTAGTATTGTCTTTCCATGACCACGAGGTAGGATAATGGCGGATTGTCTTACATTTCTATCATCTATTGTATCAGCTACTTCATAATGGAAAGCAGGAGTTTCGCTTCTTAAATAATCATCAGGTAAAAATAATTTACCAAAGGCGATGACATCTTTAGACGCTAATAATAGAGCCTCTTCTGCTTTATTTGGATTTTGTGATAATAGGTTTGCCATTTTTATCTAAAAGCCCTTTTTGTTTTAAGTCCTTCATTGCTTTTTCTTGTTGTTTAGCAAAATCTTTTTTCCTTGCTTCTTCAGTCTTATTAAGATGCAATTGAAATTCTTTGCCTGAGCCTTGGAAGTCTATGTATTGCCTGAAAGCGTCATCTAATCCCGTAAGCTTGTTGTGTAATTCTTCTACACCTTTTTCTACATTGACAATAGCGTCAATCATTGTTTGTTTAGTTACGTTAGCTGCTCTTGGTGATTCAACATCACCTGGCTTTTGGCTTACGGGTTTCATTGGTTTTGTACTCATTTTACTTCTCCTGTTTTCTAAAACACTATTAATATTTACTCCGAACTCTTCTTCTTGAGTTTCTTCGTATCTAATTTCTCTTTTCTTAATCTGTTCTCTTCTTTCCATTCTTTTCTTAGGTATGTTAAAAATTTAGTTGCTGTAATAGGGTCAAATATTGTTGTTATTAGCCTATTGTCGTCATCATCAAATCTAGGGTCTATAATAGTGACGGGGCAATTAAATATATTCTTATCATCTAAACCTAATTTATCTGCATAGCTATCATAAATCTTAAATGAAGCTACTTGCATTGCGTGACTAATTAATCCACTAGAAGGGTCTTTCAAGACTTGATAACCTGAAACGTGAGTATGTCCACAAGTAAGAATATGGTCTTTCCATCCTGTCTGAGCAGCTCGAGCAACGCCATGAGCAGTATTCCAAATACTATTGCCTTTAAAAGTATGCCTAGCATTTATAGTTATGTTTTTACCATTTGGAAATCTAAGATTCATTCTAGCTCCAAATCTCTCGTAAAGTCCTTTGTGGTCTCTCATCATAAATTCTAATGGGTCACCATCTCCACTCCATACATCGTGATTACCTGCAACTAGATACAACCATTGGCATTTACTAACAAAATATTCAGTAAGCCTCCATGATTCAACAGCTGAAGTAGATTGTTGTCCATACAAAGCTTGAAGTCTTCCAATCCAGTTATTTTGTATATCACCTAGATTACCAATAAACATTCCTTCACAACTATTTAAAACATCTACATATTTCATTATCATAGCTAAGTCTGTACCATCATCATCAACGTGAGGGTCTCCAAAATGAGCAATTCCAATTGGACCGGATATTTTAATGTCAATATTTGTTAATTTTCTGCTATCTTTTGATTTAGACTTCTGTACATATTGTTTTTGTCTAAATTCAATAAGCTCAGTTATCGGAACTGATTCAGGGTCATGTTTTTCTACACTAAAAGGTGATGCTTCTATTATATCGGGTTTAACAGTTTTTTTATAACAAGAATAGCAGTACCACATTTGTTTCTTGTTTTCTTTATAATAATTAAAGCCATCTTTCCTTAGAGACCTTCCCCCACAATGAGGACAAGCTATAATCGCCCCATCATCTGATTTTGTATAATCATCTATTCCCATTATTTTACCTCTGATTTTTCATTTAAAACAGGTCTTGACGCTCCCTCTAATTGGTCTTGAGAGAAGCCTTGGAATAATCCAACGACACCTGTTTCTATTTTCTTTATTTGACCAATAGTACCAATAGCCTTACCTAATTCTTTTACTGCCTGTAGTTGGATGTTATCATCTCCAGCATTATCAGCTAAACATTTTAAAGTCCTTAGAATATATCTATGGTCAATACCTAATTCTTTAGCTACTTCTAATGCACTCGCTTCTATTTCACTCATAACTCTCCTTTGTTTTAATAGTATCGCAGCTTTTTTAGTTGCTTTGTTTTCATCATCCTCTTTAAAAGACTTCATATAAGCCTCGACAGCAGGTTGACCCGTTACTATATGGGTAGCAAACTCTTTTTCTTTTCTAGTTGCTTTTTCCCTTTTATAAACTCTACTATTTGTATTTTTTATTGTTTTTGAAAATGTGTATCTATTAGGATGTTTGTCAAAATCAGTATCCATGTAGGTTTTATCTTGAATTAAAAAAGTTCCAACAACAGTTCTTAGCCAACCTTTTGATAATTTATAATTCTTTCTGTCATTTGGATGCGATATGCTAGAAGAAACTTTCAATAACTGTATTATACCGCTATCATCAGCTATAACCCAATCTTTTTCTTTAGCCTCTCTCCATTCTTTTTTAGGAGGTGGTGCTTGATTACCAAAATGCTTATAATATTCAGTAGTGCTATCAAATACTAGATGTTTTACACCCTTTATTTTTTTATGCTTCACTTTTGACTTTTGTTTTATCAGGTTCGTCTAATCCTGCTTGAACTGCCAAGTTGTCTATTAGGTCAGACACAGGCTTTGGTATATGGTAAACAACTCCATCTACTTCTATCGCTACATCTTGCTTAGAAGCATTACTTAAAACTTTCTCCATCACTTCAAAAGGTTGATTTGCTAATGTATCAATAATCCCATCTTCATTATTTAGAGGTTTTTTTGACATTTTTTTGCTTACTCTTTTTCTTAGTGAGTGTTTTTACTACTTCTTTCTCTAACTCAGCTTCTACTTCCTCTGCTAATCTTTCCATCGCTAGAGTTTGTCTTTGTTCTTCTTGTTGTCTAGCTACTCCTGTTAAAGCACCATCTCTCTCTAAGTCTTTGCTTGTAATGTATCCGTTGCTCATTTCTTTTTCTTCCATCCTTTATTAAAATTTTTGACTAAGCTCATTTTCTCTTTCCTTGTCTCTTTTTTTCTTCATTGTCCATAGTATCCACTTATCTCCAATCTTGGTTCTACCACCCCATTCTCCTTCTTTCCATAGCTTACTATTGTAGATAACTAGGATTAGAATTAACACTAATAATATCTCTATCATAATTAACACCTCTTTATATATATCTATATTTGCCAACCCGCCACACCCTTGAAACTAATACAGATGTCAAGTTACCTGCAAGTGCTAAATGCCCATGTTATAATGAGAAAAAATATAGCAAAATGATATATACCTATATTCATCGGTAGTACCCCTTAAGACGGTTTATCCAAATCGTGATTTAAGTTAGAAACTAATTTGTGTGTTGTCAGCTAAGCAAAGCTACTTGGGAATCAAGTCAATTGACAGCACACATCAACTCTAAAGGGAGTATTAAATTATGTATGAAGTAATCAAAGTAGTTTTAAAGATTGGTTCTAAATTGCAACCGCTTAGCATCAAGGTTGCCAACGAAGTATTGACACTAGCTGATGGCACTAAAGTTCAAGCTATTTGTTTTGTCAAGAACGATGGCAGAGACGGTGCACTTCAGTATTGGACATCTGAAGGCGTAGCAGAGGCTCAAGCAAATGTCAAGATTCTTGCAGGTCAAGATGAGATTGCTCGTGAAACATTTGCGGGCGTGGAGGCAGAGTAAAGTCTTGGTGGATTGGGGGGTTCGTTAGTGTTCCTCCCTTTCCATTCCATCTCCAATCAAAACAAAAGCTAGGTGCTTCGCACGTTAACTTCGTTCCGTTAGTCTGAATAAGGCTATAAATAGGACGTTATAAGATACAATCAATCATACACTCACAAACAATATATATAGGGAGCATTATTATGAACATGGGCAATAACATACAATTCGTAGAACAAGACAATAATATTAGTACAACTACCAACACACTCAAGCAAATAGATGAGGTCTTAGAGAAAGTAAGATACCTTCGTAACGAACTTAAAACTCTTACACTAGAGTCGTGTGAATACAATTTCAATAACGCAAGACAGACATATGGTCTTATCACTAGAATATGTGAAAGAATGGATGAGTTCTATGAAGATTAAATGGTTCTTCCCTATTCTTCGTCATTATGGTTTTAATCATTGGTATAATCATTCCAATGTAGGACAAGTAGTCCAATGGATATTTGTCGGCAGTTTAATAATATCAGTTATGATAGTAGTTTGGTTTCTTATGTCGGTGCTTATAATAGCAGACCCTTCATATGGATACTATCATCCTGAAGTAATTCAATAAAAAAGAGAAGTAAGTATGGAGTCTTAACAGACGAGGCTATCCTTGAGATAGTTATACTTCACTCTTTTACGCAGGGTATATAATGGACATTCATTTGTTTTTTTGTTTTTGTATGCTCCTAGTTCATTTGTACCCTGCAATAATTAAGTATAAAATAAAATAGAGACGTAGTGTTTTGTTATCGAGACAAGATATTATTAGTCGACTGTAGAGCCATAGAATATAGATAAACAGAGCGTCTACTATGGATTACTAAGAGCGTAGCTATTATCTAGGGATAGATATATAAATTGCCTCATTCTCAAAAGGGTGTAGACCCACGAGTTTACCGTCAAGGGTTAGTAATACGTCATCGCAAAAAACAGAATAAGTTCTGTAAAAAGGAATATCATAAAATGATAGGTGGGTGATACCATCTTTAGTCATTTGCTAGTAGGTCATCAGCTTGAGTCTGAGTAATTAGACAGGGTATGATATGGTATAACGGGATTAATAATCTTAAGTATCAGCCGTAGGACAGAGATGTCGAATGAGTAGATATATACTTGACACGAAAGTGCAACAAACAGAAATATCCGATGATAACAGGGTAATGCGTATGCCACTAAGGAGGGACACTTCTTTTGGATGTAACTCGCTGATTAAATCTTGTATACACTATTTTATAATGTTGATAGGGAGATGTAATGTCTCCCTTTTAACAACAAAGGAGTAACCAATGTATAAAGGTAAAGAAACTAATACCATCTATTATGATGAAGATATAATAAAAATATTGAAGTATATGAAAGATTTCATTAAAAAAGTCAAGACACAAGATTATTATGTTCGTGGGTATGAAGATGCTCGTGTAATAATGATAGAAGTTCTTGACTATGTAATTAACAAACTAGAGGAGGACTTGTGATGGAAACATTAGGAGCTTTAATAATAATAGCAATATGTATGACAATGGGTTCATTTGCTACAATAGTATATCAAGACAGACACATTTGGACTAAAGAATATATATTAAAAGACATAGAATCTAGAATAGATGCTCACGTTAACGAGCAACCATGGAAATAATACATTGCAGGGACAAGCTTTGGTAGGCTAATTGGGTTCATATCCCAACGTATTGTGAGTTCGATTCTCACCCCTGCTACAAAGAATAGCCTGCCATATCTCCTGCGACTAATTGTGTCAGAGTTTTTAAGGTCTTGAAAAAGATAAGAACTAGTCATGGCTCACCTTCAACTCGGAGGAACTATTAGCGTATACAGTTAAGATTAAATGGTAGGCTATATAATTCAAGGGAGTCTTTTCCAAGCTTGTTTAGACTTTAAACGCAGACCAACGCCCTTGAAACAATTTGCCCTGTATATTGAAATAAGCAGAGGATGAAAATCTTCAAGTGAAACAATATAATTCTTGGTTGGCGAACTAAAGATGCAGGGCAATAATTTTTAATTAATAATAAAGGATACGATATGTCAAGAACTACACAATGGGATGAAATGTATCCAACGTCCACTCCAATAGAAGATAAAATAAAACTATTGCTTGTAATGAGAGGATATAAAAAAGGAGATTTACATTTCAGGAATACATTAGAAAAAGAAAGATACTTACGATACGATTATTGGAAATCAATAGATGGTCGTGATATAGGGTATGTTGAAACTATTGAAAATATTCAGATAGAAGAGTTCTCATTTTTTGATGAAGACTGTGGATGGAAATTTGGATATAACTATAAAGAGGCAAGGTCGCTCATAAAATGATAATTAGTTACGGCTATATTTGATACAGAGATGCCGATACGCAATGGCTAAGAATGTCTTGCCTTTTTATCTAATTAATAACAAAAACAATAAGGAGAATAAATGGGATACGATTTATATGGAAATAGACCCGTAGAAAACAAAGAAATAGGTTCATATTTCCGTGCTAATGTTTGGTGGTGGAGACCTATTTGGAATTTTTGTGAGACTGAATGTGATGATATATTGACTGATAGAGACATGGAGAAAGGTCATTTCAATGATGGTCGTACAATTAGTAAAACAAAATCAATCAAAATAGCTAAAAGAATATATAAACTTATCGACAAAGGATATATTAAAGAGCTAGATGATAATTATAAAAAAGCTAAAGAAGTGTCTGATGCAAAAAATAAAATAATAGATACAAAGCTAGATGAGTTATCAAAGAAAGCAAATAAAGGTATCCCTAAACTAAATAAAGAATCATTTTTAGTTCCTAGAGATTACCCTAAAGAATTATACAATGAATATGAAGAATTAACTTTAACAAAATGTTGGGTGGGTTCATATCCGTTTGATGGAAAATTCTTAAAAGAGTTTGCAGACTTCTGTCTTAATTCAGGTGGTTTTGATATTTGTTAAACAAATGAGTAGTAGGTGAGTAGTAATATATTATTCACCTGTTGCTCTTAAACTCTAATATTATTAAATTTAGGATGGGATAAATGGGAAAAATAGAACAAATATATGGGGACTTTCTGCGTAAAAAGAAACAGAAACGTAACCCTGACTATAAAGATTACTTTCGTGCTTCTTCAGCAGGTTCGTGTTTTAAAAAACAATGGTTTAATCAAAGAGAAGAAGAATATGAACAAAAAGAACTAGATGATAGAGTATTAAGATTACTTCGTCTAGGTACAATAGTTCATGCAGACATAGAAAAAGCATTGATTGAATATGAAACTGAAGATGATATTGAAATAATAACAGAACAAGAAATTGTTTTACCTGATATAAAAGTAATTGGTCACTTAGATGGTGCAATTCTTCAAAAAGAAGGTAATGAAATAGTATCTGCTGATATTTTTGATGTTAAAACTTGTGCCTCATACAAGTGGAGAATGAAATTTGGTAGAAATAAAGAATCCAACCCTAGTTTTAATTATGAATTACAAATAGGTACATATGGATTAGGAATACAAGCAAAATACGAAGTTGATGATATTACATTAGCCTTGATTTGGTATAACAAAGACACATCTGCTGTTAAAGTTCAAGAAATTGATGCTTTAAAGTGGACATCAGAAGCTCAAACTTATTGGGAAGAGTGTGCAGAGTCAATAAAAAACATAGAACAAGCTGATGAATTAATTCCAGGTGTTGATTATGGCGTACCGATGATGGATTGGGAATGTAGATATTGTGGATTTACTAAATACTGTAAAGGAGTATAAGTATGACAAAAGAAGAAATGAAATCAATGGAGAATGCTGGTCTAATGAATGTACCTAAACAAACTCCAACTGTCTTTAGTACTAACAACGTATCGTTAAGAGGTATAACAAAACAGCACTCTAGAATTAGTGATGCTTCAACACCCAAAGCATACGTTAAGAAAAAGATGGGTATGGACTATGTAGAAATAGGCTATATGAAAGCTTTAGCTGATAAAGAATTTCCAGGTTGGTCTTGGGTAATTAAAAAATCAGAAGCATTAGGCTCTAATTATGTTGTTCATGGAAGTTTAATATGGTACGACAATGGAGTAATGCGTACAGGTGATATGGTAGCTGCTCATAGGATTCAAACTAAGTCAGGCGATTCTAGTTCATTTGTTGATGTTGGTAATGATATAAAGTCAGCTAATACAGATTGTATGAAAAAAGCATTAAATATGTATATGAATATTGCTGATGATATTTATCGTAATCAGTATGAAGACCCTGAATTAACAGATAAGCAAAAACAAACAATAAGAATACTTGCAGATGAAATAAGTGAAGCAAAGTTAATTGAAATGGATACGCTTATTGAAGAAAGTAGAATCAATGCGCTTAATTATAAAGGTGTAATAGCAAAGCTAAAAAGACTCAAGGAGGCTCAAGAGTGAAAGCTTTTACAAGAGTAGACGAAGGTCTATTAACTGAAGGTTTAGAATACACAGTTGGAATCAATGATGGCACAATGTTTAAACGTGTCATTTATAAAGGAACAAAGTTCTTTAATGGTAAACCAATGATGTGTTTTGAAACAGAAAACAAGTCACAAGTATCGGTAAATCCTAGTTATCATTCATTTACGATTGAAGAACAAGGTCAATTCCCGACACCTGAAGACTTACAACCAAGCAATACTGTTAGTATACGAGATATTAATAGTCAAATAGCAAAGGAGAACTCATAAAATGGGTAAACTAACTGTCGCTGACGCTGAAAAGCTAGTCAAAGATGGCTTATTGGATAATAAAACTGTTGCAAGTATGCAAGAAGAAGGTCTTATAAGCAAAGGTAGAAAGAGTACTAAAAGATTTATGAAAACTAAAGATGGCAAGTGGGTTTCACCACAGCTTTATTTTCAAGGAGTCAATGGTGCTGAATATTCAAAAAAAATGAATGATTTTAGAAATGAATTTCATTCTTTACTTGAAAAATACACCACAATCAAACAAGAATCTAATAATAAAACAAAGTAGGAGAATAATAATAGATGAAAAAACTAGAAAACGCTACGTTTAATGAAAGCACCGATGCTTATCAACCAATAGTTGCAGGTACATATCCTGCTCATATAACTGCATTTGAATCAAGAGACATTAATGATTCTGTTGTATTTAATATGACATTCAAGTTGGCTGATAAAGTTGGCGAAATGGAACTTCCTGTCTATAATCAAATAGATGGTAAATACCAAGTCGTATTAGATGCTAATGGTAAAGAGACTACCCGTAAAGGTACTCATCTTGTAGGAAAAGAGATACGCTCAGCAGGTGTTTGGCTTACTCCTAATCCTAAAGAAGGTGAAGGTTGGAAGAATAGAAAATACAAAGAGTTTTTTACAAACCTTGGTGTTTCATTCCAAACTGATAAAAATGGCAATGTTCAATTAGGACAAGTAGAAGAAGAAGACGTTATAGGATTTCCTTGCCTTGCAAAAGTTGGTGAACAAGAGTTTACTAATAAAGAAGGTGAAAAGAAGTCTACAATGAGAGTCTTTGCTACTTACCCTTGGAATAGTGGTCAGAAGCTATCAGAAGATGAAATTGGAGATGACGTACCATTCTAAACTCATTTGAGTAACAACAAATAGCCTAGTAAACATGATAACTTTTGGACTCCGCATCGTTCAATTAATGACTTATCAATTACTAGGCTTTTTTGTTTATAGGAGAATTTATGATAAAAGCAGTTACTAGAAAATCAATGAAGATAAGACCTTCAGGGAGAAGCAGTGATTTTATATCACCCTCTTTTGGCTTTGGTTGTTTATTAGAATGTAGCTATTGCTATATGAAAAGACATAAGCCTGTCGGACTTGATTACGCAACAAATATTAATACAATACTTGATGAAATAAATAGACATTCGCTTTTCACAGTAGTTGATAAGCCAAATCAAACGCATCCTAAGTATATAACATACGATATTGCGTGTAATGAAGACTTTGCTCTACATAGTAAATACTATGATTGGGTAAGCATTTTTAATTTCTTTAAAGAGCATCCGATAGCTATGGGTACTTTTGCCACAAAGATAATACCAAAACAATTTTTAAAATATAACCCTGAACAAAAAATAAGAATCAGGTTTAGTTTAATGCCACAAGTTATATCTTCAATATTAGAGCCAAATACATCTAAGATTATAGATAGATTAAAAGCAGTAGACACATTTATAGAAGCAGGTTACGATGTTCATCTTAACTTTTCTCCTGTAGTGTTTTTTGATAATTGGTTAGATGAGTATAAAAATTTATTTAATTTAGTAGAAAATACTATTGTTAATAAAGATAAGGTGTTAGCAGAAGTAATATTCTTAACACATAATGTAAATAAACATAAAAATAACGTAGAAAATAATATTGAAGGTGAATCATTATTGTGGAATCCTGAGCTGCAAGAACCTAAAAAGTCTCAATATGGAGGGGACAATATTAGGTACAGATGGAGGTTAAAGCAAGACATGATTAGCGATTTTAAGGAACAGCACAAGCAAGTAATTCCTTGGAATACTATTAGATATATTTTCTAAAAGGATAAGCATATGGACACAAATCTTAAAGTATTAAAACTAATTAATGAAAGACTAGATTTAGGACAAAGAAAATACAAAGGGAGTATCCCTATAAAAGGTGAAGGTGGTCGTGATAATTTAAAAGAATCACTAGAAGAAGCACTAGATATGTGTGTTTATTTGTCTGCAACAATATTAGAACTAATAGAGGAAAGAGATGAAAAGAGAAACTCAAAAAGATAAAATTATAGCACATCTAAATCAAGGATTGCCTATTACACCAATAGAAGCTCTTGAGCGTTTTGGATGTTTTAGACTCGCAGCTATTATTCACACTTTAAAACATATAGAAGGTATGAATATTGGTAAAGAATTGATTAAAAATAAATATGGTACTAAATATGCCAAATATAAAATAATAAAAAAATCAATAAATCAAAGTATATTAGATGAATTAAATCCAACAGGAGAATGGAAACAATGAAATTAGTAAAACAAAATAAAGAGACAATAGGACTTGCTCTTACTGAAGAAGAAATGTTTGTAACTATACAGGCGTTAACATTAAGTAGGAGTTTAATTGACACAGTAAGAATAGCAACAGATAGTACAAAGTCAGAAGTTATAAGTAAATCAATTACTAATCTAGAATCAGACTACAGGAGTATTTATGAAAAATACAAAGAAAAACTTGCAAGAGGAGAAGAAACCCACGTTGAAGAGGGAAGACATCTTTCGCAAAATTGTGAGGTCTGCGAATAAAGAAGTAGGTTACCCCTGTTCTATAGGAAAGTATTTCTTAGGCTCATTGCCATTAGGTAGTGTAATTGAGCAGGGAGAATCTCAGGCAATTATATTAAAGATAAATGTCAATGTAACTGTCAAGGTTTTTAATGTCTTTAGTGATAACCTAGAAGATAAAGAAGACGCTAAAAGCATGATAGGAACTAAAATATGGTCTTGGGCTACAGAAGTTAAGCTAATAAGATTGGGCAACATACATAAAGGAGAGCAAAATAATGATTAATGAGGTAACTGAAGAAGAATGTATAGACGCTATAGAATATTTATTTGGTATGGGATATACATTAGAAATGACGGGTGATAAAAAATATTATACTGAAATACTTTTAAAAAAAGTAGCTAATCATTATAATATTAAACTTGAAGGCATTGGAGAAGAAGATGATAAATTGGATTAGCACATTCATTGAACAGCAACACTTTCCATTTTATGAAATTATGTGGGTTTTTATGCTAGTTTTATGGTGGAGTGTAATACAGAGATTAAAAAGAATAGAAGAAATAATTAATATCACTAACGATAATCTCAATCAGGGATTAGACGAATTAACATAGGAGAACTAATGATAATATTAAATATATGGGAATTTGCAGTTAATTCTTTTGTTTTAAGTGTATCTGCTATATTGTGGATGGTTGCAATCTTTATGCTTTCTATGATAATTAGTCTTGCAAAAGACTTTTTATTTAGGAGGAGAGATGCACAGTAAGGGAAGCGATAATAGCATATCAGAAAGAGGATTAATCAATTTTTATAAGAGATTAATAAGTAGTGGTAGATTAAATGATTCAGGAGCCGCTAGTAAAAGACTAAAAATGCTTGAAACTAACTATAAGCATAAGTTCAATAAATATTACAAATATAAAAAATGGGAGGAATACGATGGGTAGAATGTCATACATACATTATTTATGTGAAAAACAAGATGAAGATGGTTTAATAGAGGAAACAGGTAGTGAAACCTTAGCAAAACATTTTCTTGAAGCTCATTTACATATGAGAGAGAATCGTAATACAGACGAATTTAAAGCTTTAAATGAAATGGCAGATGAAAGTATCAAAGAGTATAAAAAAGACCCGCAGAAGGCTAAATTAGAAGGAAAAAACGCTTCTGTGACAATTATGAATATGGTTGCTGATATACAAAAACCTAATTAATGGCTCTTGTAAGAGGAAAAGACACATTTGATTTAAAGTGTCCTTGTTGTGGATTTAATTTTTCAAAACCTAAAAACATAAGTGCAAGAATAATGAAAATGGTGTCAGCCTATTCTAAAAAATGCTCTTCTGATTTAAAAATGGTTATGAGAGATATTTATGACAATGTTCCTAGTGACAAATCACCTGAAGCTTATTATTACTTTTTATATGGTATACAAAACATAGAAGAAGAACACGTTAGGTATGGAATAAGAGTATTTAAAAAAGGTAATCATCATATGTCAGCAAAAGGATTTCAATTCCTAAGAGCAATTATAAGGAATAGACAATCTAATTTTAATAAACAGTTTAATAACGAGAGGAAACTTCATGGCAAACCCCCGAAAAAGCGTGAGCTTAAATGATACATTGTATCCTGTAAAAGAAATACCTGCAGTATATGCAATCGAAAACGTACATAATGTAAAAACAGGACATAAATTCATAGTAAACGAGCATACTGGTAAAGTAGTTAGTTGTATGACAGATAACTATCAATTAGTAAGCAATCAAGAAGTATTAAATCAAGTACAACCTATAATGAATAAATCTAAAGCAGTATTTAAAGAAGCTCAAATGTTTGGAGAAAATCAAGCAAGAACTAAATGGACTTGGTATTATCCTGATATTAAAGTTAATGTTGGTATGAATGATGTTCTTAATCCTGAAATAACTGTTCAAAATAGTTATGATGGTAGTTGGGAATTATCTTTCTTAGCAGGTGCTTATAGATTAATATGTTCTAATGGACTAACTATAGGAACAATACTAGATATGAAACGTAATAGACATTCTATCTACAATACTAATCTTATGAAAATTGGTGATATGATTAGTGACACAGTTGATAAATGTGAAAGTGTATTTGTAAATGAGTTTGGTCAATTAGTTGATAAAAAACTTGAAAAAAAAGATACAGCAAAAGTAATCAAAAGATTACCTCAGCAAGCTGTTGAACCATTTGTTAGATACATACAAAGAGAAAAGATGGATAACTATTGGGATTTGTTAAACGCCTTTACTTGGGTTACATCTCATGCACTTAATAGGTCGCATCAAGCAACTAATAAGTTAGAAAAAGAAGTGTATCCATTAATCAGAAAGATGGCAAAAGCCTAATGGCAGTACAGGAAGATTGTCCTGTAATAATACCTTATTGGGGAGGGAAAGTAAAACTTTCTAGGCAACTAGTTAGTATGCTACCTCCCCATGAAAGATATATAGAGGTATTTGCAGGTGGTTTATCTATGTTCTTTCGTAAAAAGAAAGCAAAGATGAGCGTAATTAACGATAAAGATTCAGATATAGTTAATTTATACGAATCAATCAGAACAGAATATGATGAATTTAAATGGAATGTAGAATGGTTAGTAAAGAGTAGAGAAATCTATAATAAACAAAAAGCAATAATTAAAGGAAATAAAGAAATAGATATACCTAATCCCAAAAGGGCAGCAGAGTATTTCTACATCATTAAAAATGCTTTTAATAACAACTTTATGCAACCAATAAGTAAGTATCAAGAATGGACTAGAGAATTTATACACGATATAAACTTTTCAAGAGAATACTTTGATAATGTAATGATTGAGAATCTAGATTACAGAGAGTTAATTACCAAATATCCACCTAAAGAAGGCGATTGTTGGTACTTAGACCCTCCGTATATAGCAGCAACAGAACGACATGATTACTATTTTCATAGTTTTACCAAAAAAGACCACTACGATATGCTTGATGTATTAAGGCAGATAGATGAAAATGGTGGTAAGTTTATGGTTTCTTATGATGACAGAAATGAAGTTTCAACTTTATTAGAAGAATTTGAAACTTGCAAAGTTCAAACTAAATATGGTGGTCGTCACTTTGACCCATCTAAAGTGTATAATGAATTAGTTATAACCAATTATCAACCAACGCAACAAGGAAACCTATTCGGATGAACAAAAACGTACAGCAAGAAGACCTCAAAGTTCAACCACACTCAGAAAAAGCAGAACTAGCAGTATTAGGCTCTATCATAATGGATGGAGCTTCAATAATGGAGAAATGCTTAGGTTGGATAAGGACAACAGACGCATTTTACTCTACTTTAAATAAAGGTATATGGGATGCTTGTGTTGAATTGTATAGAACTCATAGACCTATAGACATGATAACAGTAATAGAAAAACATAAGGACTTAAATGAAGGTGAAGCTGAATCTTATTATATTTCAGGATTAGCTGAAGGCGTTCCAACAAGTGCGAATGTAGAACATTACGCTAGAATGGTATGGGAAAAATACATTCAAAGAAACATAGCAAAGTCTGCGTATGATTTATATAAAATGTCATACGATGAATATGAAGCAGTAAACAATAAGTTAGACACACATACTCAACTGATTAGTGAATTACAGTTACTAGCACCAAGTAAAAAGAAAGAAGTATCAGATATTATAGAAGAAACATTACAGGCTATAGAAGAAGGAACAAATGTAATAAGGTTTGGAATGAAACAGTTAGATGGACCAGCAGGAGGTATGACTCGTAAAGAAATTACAGTTCTTGGTGGTCGTCCAGGTCACGGTAAAACAACATTGATGATTAATGCAGTAAGATGTTTAATTGAAGGTGGATATACAATATGTTTGTTTAATCGTGAAATGTCAAACGTAGAAATGATGAAGAAAATTATTGTTATGGAAAGTGAAGACTTAAAATACGGTGATTTACGACAAAATGAAATGAATGGTTCTATGGTAAAAGTAAAAGACATATCAGAAAAAGTAAAAGAGAAGTATAAAGGTTTAATGATGTACGATGACATTAGAACTTTAAGCGAAAGTATCAGAGAAGTTAATAAAATGAAACCCGATGTAGTATTTGATGATTATATTCAATTAATATCAGTTGATAACAATAAAAATGAAGGTAGACGTTTTGAAATAGAAACAGTTATGCAAGAATATAAATGGGCGTGTAAACGTAATAATTGTTCAGCCTTTCTATTGAGTCAGTTAAATCGTGCAATAGAAATGAGAGCAGACCCATTACCTAGAATGAGTGATTACTCAGAATCAGGTGTCATAGAACAAACTGCTGAATCAGCATTATTTGTTTGGTATGGATACAATTTTGATGACTCTGCTTATGATAGGCACGAAAGTGAAATAATTGCTGCTAAATCACGATATGGACAAGTAGGTAGATACTCGATGGGTTTTAATGGAGATAGATGCAAATTCTATGAAACAGTCGAAGAAGCCTACAAAGGATAATCCATATTATTGGATAGAGAAATATGCTCTTGCACAATGTCATGTTGGAATAGAGCATACTCTCGCTAGAAAAAGAGAAGTTGTAGGATACGAGTCTTTAATAGACGCTCCTATAAATAAATTAAAAAAACTTATATACGTTTTAAGACAAGATTTTAAGAACAATGTGGACATATTGAATGGGGATAAGATGTTAGCCAAAGCTCCGAGTCCCCCGTCCACTAAAAAGAAAAAAGGAGAAGTTTGTGAAAGTATACATAGGTATTGACCCCGGTGCAAGCGGAGGCATAACAGCAATAGTAGACACCAATATTCCTAAAATATTATCGTGCAGTGCATTTAAAGAATTAGGAAACGCAAGGTTTGTTCTTGAGTTGTTAAAATCACAAAAGACAGAACTACACGCATTAATAGAAAATGTACACGCATTTCCAACAGATGGGAGAAGTAGTGCTTTTAAGTTTGGTAAGAACGCAGGTCAATGGGAAGGTTTATTAACTGCCTTTGGAATACCATTCGACAAAGTAGTACCTCATAAATGGATGTCTTGGTATGGAGTAATGCCCAAAAACAAACAGGAACGAAAAAATAAGTTAAAAGAGATAGCACAGAAAGTTTTAGACGATTGTGGTGAGAATCAAAAAGCTACATTAAAAACTGCTGATGCTATACTAATTGCAAACTACAACCTAAATAGGGAGTAAAATGATAGTCGCAAAACAAAAGATAGACGACAGAGGAAGAATACAAATACCTTTTAGTCTAATAAAAGCAAACAATCTAGAAAATTGTATTGTAGAAATAGAGACGATAAATAGTAATAAAAAATCAATAAGATTAACATTCGTAGAGTCAAAAAGTGAGTAATCCTCAGTATAAAGTAAATGTAATCAAAGAAATTGGAGATGATATATTTGGTTATAGGCATTTAATGCTTGAAATATCTGAAAAAATCCAACATAACTATAAATTGTCTTTAAATCCTCTTCATTTTAGTATTATATATTCAAAAAGATATCAACTAATGTTTGAGTTTGGACTGTTTAGGTGGACAGTAGGATTAACATTTACAAGGTTACCATAATGCAAAAAGAAGAATTAAAAAAGATAAAAGAAGAACTTAGTGTATTAAAACAGATGGTAGACTCAGTAATAACATATGTAGAAAGATTGATTACTAAAGGCTAGAGCAACAGGTTAACCCTATCTAGCTAGGTTGAGGGAGTATCATTCAGTATTACTCCCTTAATCTAAATAATGAAATATACCTTCTGAATTTCTCATCTTATCTATTGTATCATAACCTGACCTAGCAAGGTATCCAAGTAAAGTAGGTGTAAATAAAAACATCCATTTATTACCAATTTCTTTAGCGTATTTTTCTTCATCATCTGCGTTAAAGAATCCAAAGCCAAACATTGTTCCCCATAATAAAGTTCTATAAGCAGATGCGAATAATGGATTTTCAGCCGCTCTTAACATACTTCCAAACGGAGTATTAAAAAATTGATAACTAACAAACGGAATTAGTTGTATCACACTAGATAAGCCTGTAGCCATACCTCTAGTAATAATAAGCCTAACAAAGGCTATAGCATCTTGGTCTAAATTTGGATTATTGATGTTTTTTTCTGTCATCATTGTTTTTGCTGCTTGAAGTAATCTACCCATATTTTCTAGACCTGCTCCACCTCTTGTCATATTGGTAACAGTATTGTGGTCTTTAATAGTTTGAAATAGTGGATAACTTTTATATTGAGCAACTGCTCTTCCTAATCCTGAAAAAGCTTCTCCAAGAAAAACAGGTGACATACCAAACATCATTTGATATACTGCATCTCTTCCTATTTTAACTGCTACAGGACTCATAAATCTATCAGGTTCGCTACCTAGTAATTTATTTTGGTCAGCAACTAATAAGGCTTGTACAACAGTTTCTCTTCTCATTTGTTGTTCACCTTTAGTAAAAGTGAATAAAGACTCACCTGCTCCTTTTACCCAAAAACTTAATTTCCAAGTAACCATTTTCTTTAAAAGAGTATCGTCTACATTACCTAATAAATCAGATAGCTTTTTTTGTAGCATCTTTTCATTTTGGTCATTTTCACCTAATTCAAGAAGCTCCCAATAAATATTCTTTTTTTCTTGTAATTCAGTTTTCATATCATCGCTTAAATTACCTTTTCTATAAGCGTCTAATACACTACCAAGATTTCTAGCCATGTCTATATTTTTTTGAGTTTCAATAGTTTGATTTCTCTGTATAATTGTAATAAGAGTTTCATCAATATTTTTATTTGGATTTTGGATAAACTTTGTTTTACCTGCTTTTCTAACCCTGTTCCAATTCAGAAGATTTGAAGTAGGGATAGGAACATCTAATCCTGTCCAAGATTTCATCATTTGGTCACTAAAAGGGAGCATACCCATATCTTTCCAATCTACTTCGCCACCTTGTAACATTACATCATTAAACATAGATAATAAATTCTCTACACCTGTATTGGCAATAATCTTGTCCCACTTATTTGAATCATTTTCCATTACGCTTTTAGCTTCCCACCAATTTTGTAAACCATAACTAATTATATTATTTACTTGCTGAGTTCTGTTGCTTACAGCTCCTGCAGCTCCTAAAAATTTCATAGTGAGCAAACCATTAATTCTTAACCACATCTTTTCTGCGTCTGCCGCTTCCCATTTTCTACCAAATCTTATAAAACTAGGGAATTTATTTATAGCATCTGCAATTTTTTGATTATTAGTCTCTATCCCAAAAACATTTGACGTTACATCGTCTCTACCGAAAGCTAACTTTACTCTGTTGACCATATAATCGATAGTACCTTTAGGTATATCCTTATCTGTTTTAAGAACATTGTACATTTGGTTCATTAAATCTATTAATAATTCATTCTTATGTAAGTTTTTATAAGTCTTGTCTAAATAATCTAAATGCACTTGAGCGTTTCTCCTACGAAGATTCATATCAGTCCAAGTCTTCCTAGTTTCAAAATGAACACTAGAAGCACTATCTAGTATTTTATCATTTACATCACTACTTTTATCCATTGAAGCTAAAGCTTTAAAATGCTCTAACTGTTCTTCCATATCTTTAGTGTCTTCATTAATGTCTTTAGCAGCTTTTATTGATTTTGATAGATTTATCATAGCTTGAGTAACCATAGCATTATAATCTTCACCATGCCACATCATAGGAGCGTAGTTTTGCTCTTTACCTCTAAAATAACCATCAGGAGTTCTAACTTCTCCTGTATATTTATCTACCTTAGCAAGAGTACTAATGTTTGCCCATTTAAATATATTTTCTTCCATCCATTCTTTAGCTTCTTCAGCAGTTAAGCCCTTCCTCATTAATTCACCTGTAATACGTACTTCAATACCACCTCTATTCTGTTCGTTTTTATTTGCAAAATTAGTTATATCTTTTTGTACATCCTTATATACTTGTCTGTATTTAGATACAACACTATGGAGGTCTTTATTAACCATTTTCATATCAGGTTGATTTTCCATATACTCAAAATCATTCCATTGTTGTCTAGGCTTTTCAGTATAAAGCTGACCATTGCTATTTTGTTTATCTGCCCAAGCTGTATACTTAGCGTTATCAACGTATCCTGTTTTATCAACTAGCCCAAGATTTGTCATTTGTTCAAAGCTAAGCTTTTTTTGATAATGTTTTAATTCATAAGATTTTTCAGTTCTGTAATAACCATCTTTAAGCAAAGACATAGCAACTTTATAATCGCTTTGATTTTCGTTGCTCCAATTTCCAGGGTCTTGTATATTTTCAACTGCCATTACATAAGTGTTATATTCCTCACCTTTTACTGCTAAAGCACCACCTTCATCATTTTTTACCATAATATATTGAATTTGACCTTCCCAAGAAATATTGCCATTATTATCTTTTAAAGCCAATTTTTTATAAACAATCTTATCGTCTATTTGAGCGATGTCAGCATGGGTTTTTCTTATTGTTTCTGATATTTTAGCTTGCTCAATAACTGCTCTTTGTTTAGGACTAATTTTTTTAGCTTGGCTTAAAGGTAGCCATTTAACTTTTCTAGTTTGCCCATGCAATAAATCGTTAATAAAATCTTCACGATATTTTTGTATAAATTTCTTTTTATATTCTTGTTCAGTTAATCCTAAAAAAGCACCTGTTACCCATTTGCCATCTTTAAAACCTTTTTTATATCTTTTATATTTAACACTATATTGTGGCTGACCATTTACTTCTCTGTATCCAACTATGTCGTAAAAATCTCCATTCTTGTCAACATTGTCTCTAATGCCCTCCATTAAAGCAGACTTATCTATTGATGGATACACATCTTCCATATTTCTTCTATAGTCATCTAATACTTCGCTTATTTTTCTATCATACTCGTTCCAAGATTGCTTTACTTTATCAGACAGATTTTTAGTACCTGATACAATTTTAGAAACAAACCCATATCTATCATTTCTCATAGCCAATATATCAGGAGGTAGTATTGCTCTGCTTATTGACGATATGCCTTTAATAGGTGATTTCTTTAATGCTTTTGCTCTCTGTTTCTTGACCATTTCAAAATCTTTAAGCATAGCCTTAAGGCGATATTTGTTAAAATCAGGAACACTCTTTTCGTTAAATAAGTTAATGTATTTTTTATCATAGAAATCCTTCCATTGCTCTTGCATTAGCTTTGGGTCGTGTGTAAAATTAGTTAGTACTCCCGTTTCTATCATGTATTCTCTAATTCCATCGTACAGTTTTTGGTGTTCTTTGTAGTTAGGCTTACCTTTTACTGGATTTCCAAGTAATAGATATAAAGAGTCGTCTACTTCCATATTATATAAAAGTTTATCTGTATCAAAGTCTTTATCTACTTTGCTTAATTCAGTTACGCAAGATTTAGCTTTTGCTTTTATTTTAGCCACACTTTTTCTCCAAAAGTTTTTTAGTTTGTAAAGGAGGATTAGTAAATCCTAAGTTATATCCACCATCATTTGCTATGGCTTGTTGGTCACGGGTATTAAGCATTTTAAAATTCTTTAAATCTTCACTAATAAGAGTTCTATGCCAATCTCTTAAATACAATTTAAATGTTTCAGGATGTACAATATCCATAGGGAAAAATGTTTTAATTCTTGAAGCAGGGTTATTATTTCCAAAGGTATCTTTTGTTCCTTGAATCATTTTAATAGTAGACATCATTTGTTGCCTTGGAGTCATTTTATTCCAAATAGGTATATACTCATCTAATATTGCTTGAAGCTCTTGATTAAAATCGATAGAAATAGATTCTTTATCTCCTATTAATGTAAAATACTCTTTACTAAACTGCTCAGAAAAAGAAACACCAACCTCTCTATCTTTATCTTGAACTTTATCAAATTTTTCTTCAAATCTTTCTTTAACTCTTCTATTGATTTCTAATTTAACCTTTTCATGTGCTAATCTAGAGCCTTTTTCCATTTCATATATTAAAGGATTGTTTTTTTGATTTGTAATACCACTAGGCAATGGTTTCATTTTAGAAATCTCTTCACCTAGCGTTAATAATAAATCTTCTTGAGGAGTCGTTTTAGAAAAATCAAATTCTAATAATCTATTTTCATTTGAAACAGTTGGGAATGATTCCATTATGCTCTCATAAAGTTCTCTGCTTCCACTCTTTCTACCATCAGAACCAGTTACTTGTAGATAATTACCTTTAGCGTCTGTTACTATATTATTTTTTTCTAAAATCTCTTCTATAATAACATCATGTATTTGTTTATGTTTATTTTCATTTTCATATTCTTTTAAATTACTAGACTCTTTAAAAAGGTCTTCTAATTTCATTTGAGTTCTGTTGTCATCTTTTGAATAACCTTGTCTCATAGCACTATGATTAAAAGTGCTTTTTATTTTTTTAGCGTATACCTGTTGGAAGGGATTTAATTCGATATAATCTTTAAATATTAACCTAGTCATAAATTCATTACTAAATGCAATTTTTGTACCTTCAGAGCCTTTAAAATTTCCTAATAAAGAATACTTAGAATCATCTACTGCCATTTGCAATACAATAGACAACTCATTTTGTTTAGTCGTATTAAGGAATAAATTAGTTCCTTCATCTAAAATTGCCCGTCTCAACTCATTAGAGCTTTCAATTTCTTTATCTACTCCATTGGTTCTTGACATAATCTTGTCATTATTTCTAGTAACAATTTCTTCATAAAACTCAACAGCATTTTTACTAGTTATTCCATCAAGAGATATATAACCCATAGTTACTCTTTCTGTAGGGTCAAATATTGTTATCTCATTTTTTGGAAAGTTTAAAGTAACTCCTTTACGATGCATTGAAAACATTGTATTTCTGCTATTGGTAACCATTCCTATTTGTCCCGCACCTGCATTAATACTATTCATAGTCTCTAATACGTCTTCTTCATTTGCTAAACTAGTAGATTGACCTCTTTTACCAAAATAATCTAAATTTACAACTCTATCTAATTCTTTATGTGTTGGACTTTTTTGAAAATTGACATAAGCATCTACAATTTCTTTGTCATCAATAATATTTATAATACCTTTATCACCATCCCAATCACCATCAAAAACTTTTAATACATCATCTTTTGATAGCATCATAGTTTTACCGTGACCACCCATTGCAAGACCTCGTACATTCCTCATAACTACACCCGTTATCTTAGCTACAGGTTGTCTTGATAGTAAAACAGGGACATTGTTGGTGTACTTACCATCTTCGCCTGTTTCCGAAAGCCAACTATTAAGGACTTTCCAATAAGTTACATGACCTTCATAGATATTCTTAGGTTTATTTAATGTTACGCCCGTTGCTTCTGTGTATGCTTTTTCAACTTTACTAACTATTGACTTGCTTTCTGCGCTCATAACAAAGTCACCTTCTTGTAGTTCCCCCATTTGACCCATAGCAGGTGCATAATAAGGTTTATAAAAATAGAGACTCCCTTTGTTATTTTCTCTGTCTCTAGCTTTAAATAATCCTTTTTTAATAAATTTGTTTGCTATAGAATCTTTCCACATAGGATAAATAGCAGGGTGCATAAAACCTAATCCCTCTTCTCCTATTATTTCTACAAGCTTTTGCATTTCTGTCATTATATCGTTTTCATCTACTTCAGTTTTTAATACCTTATAAAGTCTAGAAGGTTCTGTTATAAAACTAAACAAGTCATCAGTATAGCTATCTGATATAGCTTTATAATGCTTTCTAATTGCTTTGTAAAACTTTGAACCAACAGGTGTAGACAATAAAGAATTAGACATTGCTAGTTCGCCCTGCGTTACAGGAAAAGCACCATTTTTCTCTTCACTAGGTGACATTATAATAGATTGATAACCTTTATCAAGAGTTTGTATTTCATTAAACTTTGAAAATTTACCATTAGTCATTTTACTAGTGTCTGTTGTGGATAAGTGGTCAAATTCTTTTCCTGAAGAATCAACCCAAGTTCCTGATGTGCTTTGTCCTTTGTATTCAGCTATAACTTTCCCATCTTGCATAAGCTTCATGCCTTTATAAGGTCTTAATTGAACGCTTTTTACTCCAATATAATCTACGCTTCCATCTTCATTTTCAACTCTACTTCTAACCATACCTTTTATAGCAGTTAAATCTTTAACATTTAAAGTCTTGCCTAATTTTTTAAACCAAGTACCAGAAGACCATAAAGTACCATCGTGTTCTACAGAAGGGACTTGAGTGCCATTAGGATATTCAAAGTAAGTGCCATTTATAGTACCATCTTCTTGCATCTCACCTGCTTCAACAGTCATTATGCTACTAGAACCAAACGACCTAACTTTATATCCATCGTTCATATCAATTTTTAGCCTATCATAATGGTCTTGAACTCCCATTTGTTTTTCTGCTACTGAACCAATATGTGTACCCATTAAATATTGAGGATACTTAACAGATTTCCACCATTCATGTCTTGCTTTAATATGTGAATAAGGTATCTTCCCTTGTTCTGCTGCAACAGAAAAATCTATTGTTTGTTCTTCTGTCATGTTGTTATCTGATATTTCTTTGTCTAGATAAGTAACAAAATCATCAAGAGACATATCCTTATCTTTTACATCTGCTTTAGTAAATAATATAGATGAGTTATCTCCACCTTTAGAACCAACGTATATATAACCTGCTTTAGCAAAGTCTTGTAATGTAATTTTTTTACCTTCGGCTCTACTATCTAAAGTAAACTTAGCCATACCTTCAGGTGGGAAAAATGTTGAAGATTCTTTACCTTGCTTAGCTTTTGTTGTTACTTCTCTAGAAATATCATTTAGGTTTAGCCTAATAGTAACGACACCATCTCTATCTGAAAAGCTAGTCATGTAAAAATCTTTAATTTTCTTACCTCCGATTAATTGCTTTCTACTTCCATCGTCAAATGTTTTAGCCCAATGCTCTCCTTTAGTATCTATTACTAAACCGACAGAAGTAAACACAGCTTCTAATTGCTCTAATCCAACTCCATCTTTATAAGCAGGTACTTTACTAGAAGATTGATGCCAAAACTTTCTTAAAAAACTATCTAATTCAAATTTTCTTTTACCAATATAATTAAATGCTTTTTCAGCTTCTTTATATCTATCTTGACCAAGTATAAAAGATTTAAATTGTTCATAAAACACATCAAAATCATCATTAGTTCTAGCCAACTCATTCATTATAGGATAGTCACCCTTAACTAATCTTATCCCTAGCTCTCTTTGAAAGAAAGATTCGTTATGCCTATCTTGAGGCTCTCTACCAATATCTTTTTTAGATATTTCTTGAAATTCAGGATTATTTAAATCACCCATATCAAAATCCCATTGACCCTCAGAATATGTAATAGGATTACCTAACTTAGTACCTGAAAACATTGAGCCTGCTAAATAATCTTTTACATCTTGGTCACTAAAATTTGCACCTACCAATTTTTTAATTTTTAACCAAAATTGCTTAAGCCATAATCCAACTTTTTTCTTTAAAGAACCACCTAATCTGTCTTGATAATAAAGCCCCATATACTCGGCTAAATTCTCATTGCCAAACTTCTTTAAGCCTTGCTTAACAATCGGCTGATTTGCATACATATTGAGGTAAATATGGCTATACTCGTGAGGAACTGTATCCATTGTAGCTTTACTCTTAGACCATTGTGCTAACATTCCTAAAGCTTGACCTAATACTTCTGTTCCATTTTGTTTAGTAATAGACTCTATTGCTTCTAATGTGACTTCAGGAAAATGTTTTTGTAACCTGTCTAATATCTCATTAAATAAAGGTAGGTTTTCTTTATATAAAGGAACGTCTTTTATTTGTATCTCTTGAAATTCTAATCCAGCAGGTGCTTCGGTAGTTAGTTTAATATCGGTTCCTGCTTTATCAGTTAATTTTCCTTTGTTTGGAGGTCTGAATATAAATAATCTCTCAGAAGGTCTAGTCATTGCAGTATAAACCATCCTATCACGAACATTATAAGCTACTCTTCTGTCGTGTTCGGTAACTTCTCTTCCACCATAGTTATCTCGATTGTATTTCTTTAATGCGTTATCTGTTGTAGAAGCATAAGCCATATTATGAGTTCCCATTTCATCATAGAAAACATCATTATATGTAGAGCCTTGAATTTTATGTACGTTTACTGCGTACCCATAATCAATATCGCCATCTTGATACTCAAAGTATTTTTTACCTGCCCGACTCATCTTTGGTTCTTCTATAAGCATTTGACTAATAAAAGCTGATTTAAAAATTTGTTCTTGGTCTTGTATAAGTTCTAAGTCTTGTCTTCCAACAGCACTTTTTCTTCTTTCTTTAAAATTTTGAATTATTTTTACATAATCTTCATTACTATTTATATAATAATTATTTGGGTCATTAACTCCCTGTTTTTGCCTAGGTGCTATTTCATTTTTAACAATAAATATTTCTCTTTCATCTACATTAGCACCATTTTCATCTATCCCTTGTCTAACTTTTGTTTTATATCCATTGATAGAAAACTCGCCATATTTTTTTGTTGTCTCTTCTATTTCTAATATTTCAAAAGACTCAGAGTTAGTAATTGTATCTTTATAAGTTTCATTAGGCATTAGAGTTTCACCAACTACTATCTGCTCTTCTGTGTTATTATATAAAGCTTTTCTTATTACATCGTTAAAACCCTTGACTCTTTTATGCGTAGCAGAAGTTATAATTGCGTGGTCTTTATTAGACTGATACTCTTTACTTCTAAAACTTTTTATAGCAGCAGCAATGAACTGACTTTCTATAAAAGTAGCGGCATACCCATGACCCTTACTATTAAAATTCATTCCCCAGCCGTCTTTTGTTGTCTCTGTAAAATCAAACTCAAATGGCATCTTAGCATTACTAATTAACTTTCCAATTCTGTCTCTTAATTGTGTGTATATACCAAATAAAGGATTATCAGCATCTTGTCTTTCAACCATACCTAAAGTCATACCATCAAATGCAGTATTTCTATCTTCATAAAACTCAGGTTTAAAAGCACTAGAATAATTTTGACCAACAGGAGGTAATTGTTTTGCATCGCCAACAAATATTGCATTAATATTTAATTCTTTTAAAGTACTAAGAGTCATCTCCATTAAACTATCATTAATCATAGAGCCTTCATCTATAATTAAAACACCACCAGCTAACGCCTGTATTTGTTGACTTAATTCTCTTTCTCCTGTCCTAGGGTCAATCTTAGCTTCAAACTTACCTGTCATTGCGTTTTTTCTTAAATTCATTAGAGATGCTAATGTCATTGCTTCTTCATTACCCATTCTAATAAGAACTTGTTTTGCTTTATGAGTAGGAACTGCTATTGAAACTTTTTTATTCTTAGACTCAATATAAGATTTAATATCATTCAATAATGTTGATTTACCTGTACCTGCGTATCCTTGTAATCCAAAATGACCAAGTCCTTTATCTGCCCAAGCAATTAATTTATCATATCCTTTTTGTTGATGGTCATTATATTGTATTTCAGCTCCATTACTTAATACAATTTTTCTATTCGATTCCTTTCTTTTAACAGGTATTGCTCCCGCTTGAACTTTAGAGACTTGCACTTTGGGGGCTGTAGAAGGGGTGTCCAAGCGAGAGCTATTAACTTTCTTTGTTTCTTTTTCATTAATTTGTTCTGTGCTAGAATCTGAATAACCTGTCTTTCTTGTCTTTCTTATATTGGCTATTCTTTTTTTCATAGCCTCTACTTTTTGTTCACGAGTTGATTCTACTTTTTTAGGTTCTACTTTTAAAG
>TARA_R110002167_G_scaffold365468_1_pt1 | contig 55669 bp, 43 predicted proteins | sample TARA_R110002167 | Tara Oceans TARA_R110002167 (sample SAMEA4398238) | marine metagenome | biome: Polar Biome; feature: [MES] marine water layer (ENVO:01000295) within the mesopelagic zone...; material: water (ENVO:00002006), including particulate matter (ENVO:01000060) such...
TAGAGACTCCTTACGGGTTGAAGTCTTCTGTCGAACACCGGTTTGAGAGACCGTTGCGCAGGAAGACAAGGAGTTAAGGGGGTTTGCCTAAAGACAGCTCCCCGAAATTAAAGAGCGGGCATTCTAGAGAACCACTGCCGAACATGCAACACGTTTTTGGGTGGGGGCTTGTAGCGTGGAGGGCCATATTCTTTGTAGATCTGTTTCAATTGCACCTAATCGCTTGCAGGGCAAGCTCCTACAGTCAGAGGTTTCTATCCAAACCGGGTCAGCGCCCTGAGTGTAGGAGCCTGCCCTGCAGGCGATTTGCCTAAATCTTCCACAGATTTGTATCAATCGTACCGATTCGCGGGCAAGCCCCCCCTTACGAGGGCAAGCGCTCCTACAATCATCAATCCTGGAGCTTACGCTGCCGCACCGCCTCGAACAGGCACAGTCCCGTGGCGACCGAGACATTGAGGCTGCTGAGCTCGCCAGCCATGGGGATAGAGAGTAGATAGTCGCAATTCTCCCGCGTCAGGCGACGCAAGCCCTTGCCCTCAGAGCCCATTACAATTGCGATTGGCTGCTTGAAATCCATAGCATAGAGGCTGTCTTGGGCCTCGCCGGCCGCCCCCGCAATCCAGATACCGCGTTTTTTTAGCGACTCTAGAGTGCGACTGAGATTGGTGACAGCGGCGAAGGCTATAGTGTCAGCCGCCCCGCATGCTACCTTGCGAGCAGTCATATTCAGAGGCGCGGCGCGATCCTTGGGAACAATTACGGCATCCACTCCCGCCGCATCTGCTGTGCGCAGACACGCACCAAGATTGTGGGGGTCGGTTACTTCGTCGAGGACTAATAGTAGTGGCGAATGGCTGAGGCCATCGAGCAAGGCATCGAGACCTCGCTCGTCGAGAATGCTGCCGCCAAGTTTACACAGAGCAACAACACCCTGGTGAACAGCCCCAGCTCCCAAGTTACGCAGGCGTTTATCTAGATCCTTGCGGTCCTGGCCCTGCCAACTCACACCAGCAGCCGCAGCCAAGCTCTTCACTTCATTGATACGCTTGTCTTCGCGGTCCTGCTGAATCAGCAGCTCAAGCACATCCTCTGGATGCTGCTTGAGTAGCTCGCTCACGGTGTGAATGCCGTAGACCCATTCTTTCTGGCTCAATTCGAAATCCTTCGCTTATGCATTCTTTGATCGGCCTATCTTCCGGCTAGAATGTTACCTTGACTGTAGGAGCCTGCCCTGCAGGCGAAGGCCAGACGTTTACACGGATCCGTGTCAATCTTACCCAATCGCCTGCAGGGCAGGCTCCTACAGTCAGCGATTTCGCCACTAAACCGAAATAATTTTCTTACTAGGGGCGCGGCGCTTGCCTTTGTTCTTAGAGGCAGGCTTGGCAGTCGCGGACTTCGCCCCACCAGCCGGCTTTTTGGCTCGCGCTGGCTTCTTGTCAGCGGCAGATGCGCGGCCTTGTTCGCCTTGCTTCTTGCCGCCACCGCCCTTCTTGCCGGGCTTGTCTTTGCCTGCGCGCTTAGCCGGACGGTTCGGTGGGTTACCGCCCTCGGGCACATTGCCCGCGCTGTCGAGCATCGCTAGGTCGATCTTGCGATCATCTAGGTCAACACGCACCACCTTGACCCGCACCACGTCACCGAGGTGATAGACCATGCCATTGCGCTCGCCGCGCAGTTGGTGCCGCACGGGGTCGAACTGATAATAGTCATTCTTCAGGGCGGTGATATGCACCAAACCCTCTACATAGATGTCGCTAAGCTCCACAAACAAGCCAAACGCAGTGACACTGCTGACAGTGCCGGAGAACTCGTCGCCCACTCTGTCTTTGACATATTCGCACTTGAGCCAGTCCACCACATCGTAACCCGCTGCATCGGCGCGCCGCTCTGACATCGAACATGTCTCGCCAAAGCTCTGCATGTCTTTCAAGTCATAGGGATAGATGGTCTTGCGCGCTAACGGCGCCACGCCCTGCACTTTCTTCACATGAGTCGTCTGCTTCGCACTTCTAATGAGGTAGCGCAGCGCACGATGCACCAATAAGTCCGGATAGCGACGAATCGGGGAGGTGAAGTGGGTATAGGCCGCAAAGCCTAGGCCGAAATGGCCGAGGTTCTCTGGCTGGTACACCGCCTGCAGCAAGGAACGGATCATTACCGTCTGAATCAGATGCGCATCGGGGCGATCGGCGATCTTGAGCAGTACGCGTTGATAGTCCTTGGGCTCCGGCTTCGCATTGCGCGTTAGCACAAGGCCGATCTCCTTCAGGAAGGCCTTCAGATTTTCCATCTTGTCCATATTGGGACCGTCGTGTACGCGGTACAGAACTGGCAGAGAAGACTCCGCCAAGAACTTCGCCGTGCACACGTTCGCCGCTAACATGCACTCTTCGATCAAACGGTGAGCACTGTTGCGCAGTACCGGCACGATCGAACTAATCTTACGAGTCTCGCCGAACACGATTCGAGTCTCGGTGCTGATGAAATCTAGCGCGCCTGCCGCTTGGCGCAGCTTGGCGAGCTTGTGATACACCGTATATAGGGATTCCAAAGCCGGCAGCACTGCAGCGTACTTCGTACGCAAACGCTCCTTCGTCTTGGCCCGCATTGGCGTTTCTGACTCTTCCAGGATGTCCGCCACTTCCGTATAGGTCATGCGCGCGTGGGAGTAGATAACTCCCTCGTAGAAACTGTAGTCCTGCACTCGGCCCTGTTTATCTAGCTGCATCTCGCAGACCATCACCAGACGGTCGACTTGCGGCTTTAGGGAGCACAAGCCATTGGACAAGGCCTCTGGCAGCATCGGGATCACGTGGCCCGGGAAGTACACTGAGTTACCGCGGGTCTGCGCCTCCACGTCCAGTGCCGATTCTACCGACACGTAATGAGACACGTCGGCAATGGCCACGAATAGGCTACACGCGCCACCGGCCTCTTGCCGGCAATAAACCGCGTCATCGAAGTCTTTGGCATCCTCGCCATCGATAGTCACGAATGGCAGCTGACGCAGATCGATACGCTGCGCGGATTCCGACTCTGGCACTACTGTTGGGAACTGCTTGAGGCTCTCTAGCACCTCTTTCGGCCACTTATAGGGAATATTGTGGCTGCGTACCGCAACGTCGATCTCCATGCCCGGCTTCATATGATCGCCCAGAATCTCGACTACCGTGCCCACGGCCTTGCGGCGCTGCGTAGGGTAGGAGGTTATCTCGGCGACGACGAACTGGCCGTCTTGCGCGCCGCGATTCTCTTTCTCAGGGATCATAATCTCGTGGCTATTCCGGCGATTGTCCGGAACCACGACACCAAAGCCCTGCTCCCAGTAATAACGCCCTACTACCTGCTTGCTGCGGCGCTCTAGCACCTCGAAGATCATGCCTTCTTTGCGGCCACGGCGATCGACGCCTGAGACTCGCGCGAGCACGATGTCACCATCAAAGACCTTCTGCATCTCGGAGTTAGGTAAAACGAGGTCCCCAGACCCATCGACAGGGATAAAGAAGCCGTAGCCATCTTTAACGCCCTGTACGCGCCCCTTAATGAGCTCCATGCGATTGACCAAGCCATACACGCCTCGGCGGTTGCTGATCAACTGCCCATCGCGGGCCATCGCAATTAAGCGGCGGCGCAAGGCTTCAGTTTGCTCATAGGAGGTAAGGCTCAGGTGCTCGCAGAGCGCCTGATAGGTCACCGGCTCGCCGGTTTGTTCCATGTATTCGAGGATGTATTCACGACTAGGGATCGGATTTTCGTAATTTTCCGCTTCCCGACTTGCGAAGGGGTCAATGATGTTTTCAGTGTCTTTAGATTTCTTAGCCATATCCTGCCAAATTGAGTGGGTTTCTGGCCACCAGTATACACATTGGGGCCCGCAATTACCCAAACTATTGAATGTGGACAATTGACAGGAGGATTGCGCGGCGATAAAGTGCGCGCTTCGAAATACCCCCCTCTTGCCCAGGTGGTGGAATTGGTAGACACGCTAGCTTCAGGTGCTAGTGCTCGAAAGGGCGTGGAGGTTCAAGTCCTCTTCTGGGCACCAATTCAACGTTTTACACCCTCCTAGATCGTCCAATAACTCTCCGAACCCCGCGAAAACACTGGAATAACTAGCTTATTAACGTCCAGTAGTGCTTTGTAACATCCGAATTCTATTGTAACATCCAATGTAACACCTCCATCAAAAGCGAGGCTCGGTGTTACAATGGCAAATACGACAAAGCCCCTCACGGATACCGAAGTAAGACTGGCAAAGCCAAAAGAACGAGAGTTCAACTTAGGCGATGGCAAGGGCCTATCACTGCGCGTAAAGCCCACCGGTGCAAAACAGTGGATATTCAACTACTCCCACCCCTTCACTAAGAAACGCTCTAATCTCGGACTAGGCCCATACCCTGATCTATCGCTAGGTGATGCAAGAGCCAAAGCCAGACTGTTCAATACAATGCTTGCCAAAGGCTTAGACCCAAAAGAGCAAAGGGACGAACAGCAACGCAAGAAAGAAGAGGCTCACGCAAACACATTTGAGCAGGTCGCCCGAAAATGGCTTTCTCTCAAACAGGCAAAGGTTTCCAATGTTTACTATGACAAGGTAGTGAACCGATTGGAACTTTACGCCTTCCCCGAACTTGGCAAAACGCCAATCCATAAAGTAACCGCCGTCCGCGCCATCGAAACAATCAATCCCCTAGCCGCTCGTGGAAAGCTTGAGACCGTAAAAAAGCTTTGCCGTTGGATTAACGAAATCATGGTCTATGCCGTGAATACGGGACTTGCTCAAGCGAACCCCCTTACTGGCATAGGTAAGGCGTTTAGTACGCCTAAAGTTGTCAACTTGCCCACCCTCAAGCCCGAACAGCTGCCTGACCTAATGGCAGCTATCAATCGTTCGCGAACAAAGATAGTTACCCGCAGCCTGATTGAATGGCAATTACATACAATGGTGCGACCCGGTGAGGCCGCAGGCACTCGATGGGAGGAAATAGACCGAAAGAACGCCCTTTGGACTATCCCCGCAGAACGAATGAAAAAGAATCGACCTCACGTTGTGCCACTGACAACGCAAGCCCTTAGCTTACTGGAAGTCCTAGAGCCAATAAGCGGACACCGCGAATTTGTGTTCCCCTCTGACCACGACCCCCGCAGATCAGCAAACTCACAATCGGCGAACCGCGCTATAAAGCGCATGGGGTTTCATGGCCAGCTTGTTTCACATGGACTACGCGCCCTTGCCAGTACTACACTTAATGAGCATGGTTTTGACGCCGATGTGATTGAGGCCGCGCTAGCACATATCGACAAAAACTCAGTTAGAGCAGCATACAACCGCGCCCAATATCTGGAGCGCCGCCGGGTAATGATGGCATGGTGGTCTGATCACATAGCAAAATCCGCTATCGGCAGTTTGAGTATTACGGGCTATAAAAACTTGATATCCATAAGGTGAGACGGCATTAATTCTCTAGTCGGAGAGAGTTATTTTCGCCACTTCAATGGCTTTGACTTTTCCATTCAACCTGTAATCAGCATGAGATTTGACTAACAGTTTAAGCAGGCACTAAAACTCTCGAACATTTAGGATGATGATGACCTCTAAAATTCTTAAAGTGAAGAATTCGCTAACTCTTGAGGAAGCTGCCGCTCACGTTTCTACAATATTCCAAGAGCCAATTAGCGAAAGGGATATAATTGAGCTTGTCCTCGACCGAAAACTAACTCTATCGATAAATATTCGAACTCGCATTCATGCCAAAAGAAGCTACGAGATTAGTCCTAACGATCCAGAGTGGAAATCTATTGAGTTTATCACTCCATATTATGACCGGTTACAAAATCCCAAGGGCCTTCGAACAGGTGGCGATTTGATAGGGCAATTTATTTCAAAAGATAGGTTCATCTATGTATCTGAAGAGATAGAAAGTATTGATGGAATATGGGATTTATCGTTGCACGGAGCTGAGAAGGGATTATTAGAGGAATTGCTCTTTCAGGCAGCCGGAACAGAAGCGGAAGCTCAGCATGAGCGCATACCAAGTGAGGGGATTATAGTCCACCGAGAAGGATCGGGGTATTTCCAACTACAAGAACACACTATTTACGCAAACAGTTACCTTTCGGGAAGTGCGGAAGCAAAATCGAGAGCAATAGAAAGGTATAAGAAAAGAATTGAAAAAAATGGGAAAGACCCTAAATACTTTCCATTGTTCACGCTCCCAAAAACGAGTTTATTCCTAGTAAAAACGCCAGCAATGAATGAATTCGTAACTTCGCTATTCCCTGACCAAAAAACAAGCACACGATCAAAGGAGATAGCAAGCCTTCAAAAAATGATACTAGGGATGGCAATGTCAAAGTATAAATTTGATCCTGACTCCAATCGAAACAACGCAACTGGCTCAAATTACGGCTCCATCGTTGCTGATCTACAGAAAGTTGGCCTAAGCTTGGAAGCGGATACGATAAGGAAATACTTAACAGAAGCAAAAGAACACCTCCCGCCAAAAATCCCAATGAAGAACACCTAACCGATTTTATAAAAATTGACCGAATTCGGCCCTGATATTTTCAAGTCGTAGAAAATCCTAATCGTCACTCACAGAACGAAGGAACACTACGATGAACAAATTGCCCGAAATCGGATATATACGTTTAAGCCAAATTATTGGTGATCCACGAAAAACCCCGCCGATTGAACCAATTATCCCAGTTAGCAAGTCCACTTGGTGGGCAGGTGTAAAATCTGGTCGTTATCCACAACCAGTAAAGATTGGTATTCGATGCACTGCTTGGAGAGCAGACCAGATTCGAGCATTCATACTATTGACTAGCAAGGAGGCTGAATAACATGAAAAATAGAAGCCTTCGCGAAGCTATCGACAGAAAATGCAGAGACTGTGTTTACGATCCTTGCTCTCCCGGCTCATGGAGGCAACAAGTAACCCTTTGCACCGTCGATTTGTGCCCATTACATCATGTTCGCCCAAAGACGACCTCTGCTATTCCTGAATCAGTTTTAAGCTGGTATGGGGTCGAAACGGGCGTTTCTCAGGCATTAAACGAGGCTTTCGAGTAGGAGGCTTCATGGCGGCTAAGAAACGTGCGTTGCCATTCGATAAGCGCGGGGGAACGGTGGTGTGTCGTAGGGACATGATCGAGTCCCCTGCGTGGCTTAGTCTTTCCCCCCAAGCTGTAAAGTTGCTTTCCTTGCTTCATGTTCACTGGCGCAATAACAAGCCAGTGGACTACGGAATAAGGGAGGCAACACTTAAAATTGGCTGTTCAAAAATAACGGCTAGGAAAGTCTTTGTAGAGCTGCAAGAAAAAGGCTTCATTGTCTTAGTCGATGAATCCTTGTTCAGTAGTCGAACACAAAGCAAGGCTAGAACATGGCGTTTAACGTGGCTTCCTTTCAATGGTTTAGTGCCGACAAATGAATGGGAGAAAATTAACTCTACCGGATCATATTAGAACCCTGTGACTGTTCCAGAGGGTTCTATTCTGACCCTGTGAATTATTGGAAGTGCGCCACAGGGTTAAAATAGACCCCACACTAGGGACGCATGCCGCAGGGTTAAAATAGACCCCACACCTACTTTAGCCATATACACCCCTCTAACCATTCAAGGGATCACATGACTAGAAACGATCAAGGCGCACACAATGAGCGAGTGATTCAGCGAGTGGCGATAATCGTCCGTGATCACAAGTCATACGCTCCACCTAGCTACAAGGCCGTCACTGGCGAATTGAATGCTTATGGGTTGATGACTAGCAGGGGCAATTCCTGGACTTCCAAGAGCCTTCTAAGGATGCTCCAAAGGCATGGAATCAAGGGCTTGCATGGCGTGAAGTCCCTTTGTTGATTGCACGGGCATTGAGCTGTTGAATAAATTTGGGGAAACGGGTGTTTCTTTAGTCCTGAAAAAGCAGGTTGAACTTAGGCTTATCCTTTACGGGAATGAAGAAGCTCGTAATCTATAACGATTTTATTGTACTCCTCTACAACTTCAAGTCGGCGCGAGTTGATCGTATCTCCGTAACGCAAAGAGGCAATTAAGAACTCCGTGCGCATGCCAATGTAAAGAATTGCCAATATAACTCCTGTTTTTAGAAAAAAGAATGCAACTATAGCGATAATGAAATAAGGCACGAAGCCTATTTTGTAAAGTCGGATCATCCACTTGTCTAGCTTGGAATTATCAATATATTTTGGCTCCATTTTCTCATTACCTTTCGATAGTTGGTGCTTAAGGGGTAGGTGTCTGTGCGCGCTTTAGGAAAGTGTAATCTAAAGTAGAGCCATGTAGATGGCTATCTTGCGGATAATGCCGCGCGATATTTTTCGGAGTCCTAAAAAAGAGATTCTATCAACGCAGGATCGCCGGGGCGGTTCCGGTCTTTGGGTGTTCAAGTTGTAAGTACCGACATAGCCTAATTTACGCCCATCCACAATTCAGAACATGAGGCGGCAAGGCAAAGCCAGAAAAAGGGTGTTTTGCGACCAGTACGCGCACGCGCGCGAGGGAATGGCCTTTTTATAGGCGGGAAATTCAAGCAAGTTAGAGCGGCAGCGCTGCGCTATTAGCCTGTTTGGGCTTTAAGGGGTTTCGCAGGTGTCGCCCTAACTTAACTCTAAGAATAGACCATATTTAGGATAGCGCCAGTAGGTCGCATGGTAAGGGCTTAGGTAGGGAAATCAAAAGGGTCTTTTCCGACATCTTAAAGGGCGGGGGGGGAAGGGGCAGTAATTCGGACTATCTAAAAAGGGGGCGGAGGGAAAGCTTGCGCTAATTGCTAACTCACTTTCTCGCGTGCGCGCGCGAGACTAGCTGCAAACCTGAGTAAACCTGACATATAGGGCTAGGCATTAGGTAAGGTCTAAAAAGGGTGTTCTGTACAAGTACGCGCACTCGCAGAGCGCTTGCAACTTATGACAAACGTGATAATAATCAAAAACTCAACTCACGAGATTGGCGGTAATTTTGGGCGAATTCTATACATCAGCATTGGCAAGGTTTTTGTTCTCTTTGCTACCTTATGCGGCCGTCGCACTTCTCTTTGTGTGGGCGACTGAAGGGGATGCGTCAACCTTTTGGTATGGTTTCGGGGCGCTTATAGTTACTAGGGCGTTCCTTACAATTATTGAGTCAATTGGCTACCTGTTTTACTGGAGTAATTACCAGAGAATTAGATCGGTAGAGTCCCTTTATACGTTTTTTAATGATGGGGGCTTTCCACGGCTAGACTCCTACCCGTTTGATGTCGAGGAGTTCCTTTTAGATATAGTCACAGGTGATGAGTTTCCAGTACGCGCTAGGCTCAAGGCGAAAGAGGCTCATTTAACACTTAAGTTAGTGGGCGAGACGGGGTTTTTCTCTGGCGTCAGAATTAAGTCGGCAATGCAAGAGGCGTATGTTAGGTATAGGGCGAACCTGTAGTTTGAATGTGAGAACTTCTATTTCTCGACGCGCTCACCTTTTGCGCAAATAGCGCGAGGGCCGTCACTTAGCAAGCTAGCCAGTTAAAGTTCACACAATTTAAACATTTGGTGATTGAGTCAATGCGGTTTTTCGTCCAACTTTCTACAATTCGCATAGTGTAGCGTTGTTTGAAGTGAGTCCATTTGAAGCACAATGTCGCGAACAGCCCAAAGAGCGTTTTGGATACTTTCGTCAAAGTCTTGATTCTCCATTAGGATCGTAAGAATCCCCGCCGCTTGCCCGCTTAGTTTCTGTAATTCGTCAATGACTACCGTGGAGTTCTGTTCTGGCATAGCATTTCCCTCTCAGTTAAAAGCTAAGAAATGCTCTCAATCATAGCGGAAATAGCAGTATAGGGACGTTTTATTGTAACACCAAAAGTAACATCTTATAGATTCATGGACTTTATAAATATTATTAATCAATACGTTAGAAGGATAAAGCAAGTCCTCTTCTGGCACCATTACAAAACTCCATACCTTGCTAGATCGCCCAACACCCCTCCTAGGCCCCTCACGAATACTGAACAAAGCCCTAAGAGCGAGAGCTCAATTTGAGTGATGGCACAAAAGCGCCTCGTACTATTCCCGAAGCACGAATGAAAAAACCACCCTCATACAGCGCCACCGACAACCCTAGCCCTTAGTTTGCTGGAACTCCTAAAACCAAGAATAGGATGATTCAGTTAGTGCGCGATAATGGAAAAAACTTTACTCTTCCTTGATAGATTTAGACCAAATTGAAGGTGTATCGCTATGAAAAAGTGTCTAGCATTTACTGCTGCGATGTTGCTATTTTGCAACCCTGTGCTGGGTCAATCCTATGATCTTTTGACTCGTGCGGAAACAGGAGATGTCAGTGCTCAAGTGATGCTGGGGGATATGTTTGCCGCAGGCGAAGGCGTGCCACAGGACTATGTTGAGGCAGCTTATTGGTACCGCCTAGCCGCGAAGCGGGGTATTGCCAAGGCACAACTATCCTTGGGGTTACTGTATTCTCGAGGGCAGGGCGTTAAACAGAATATAGAGATAGCCTATCAATGGGCCTCCATTGCAGCTGCGCAAGGAGCGCAAGACGCTATAGAAGCCCGTGATTTAATCAGTGGGCAATTAGACGCTGAAACACGAGAGCGTGCTCAGCAGTTAGCCACGCGCTGTTCTGAATCTCAGTATAAGCAATGTGAATAGTGAGCATGGCTAGGGCAGACTTATCGAAGGCATCCCTAGCTTCCAGACCTCGGCATCTCCCCGCGAGATTCCCCATAGTATGGAAGTAGCCTCATCGCGATCCCAAGCAATGCCCTGGCCGTCGAAACCCTCGACAATGACAGTGGTCTCCCAGCGTAGCGTTTGACCAGCTTCGGGGATCGTCATCACATAGATTTCGGGGTGGTCGTGGCCGGTAAGATACAAATAGCCATCGCCTCCCCAACTACCACCAGAATTACTCATCGGGCGAAGCCGCGGCAGAAGCTCCTCGGGTAGGCGCCACTGCTCTAGAATGTTGAATTCATCATCCATCTTTACCACTAAGGTATTCTCGGTTTTCCCATAGGCCTGCAAACGCGGCGGGATAATACGATCGTAGTTGCCGAAGCCGCCCCACCAATAACCATCGTGGCGATCGAGCCATGTCATCGACCCGAGTGGCTCGGGAAAGGCGTGGCTGCGCAGGTGTTGCATGCTTCGGGTGTCCCATATCTCTATGGAGCTTGCCATGGGCCACTGCGGGAAATTGGAGTGCGCTGCATAGAGCAGCCCCTCATATACCATCGCGCTGTCCAGATGAATTATAGAGCCTGTCTTGTCAGACACGCCGTCCCAACTTTCTTGAAATTCCCCGCTAACTTTTTCATAACGGCCAATACGGAAATTATTGATTGCATAGAAGTGATCGGCATCGACAGCAACGGCTTGGAAAGCGTCTTCGGCGGGATATGCACCAAGCACTTGCGCATCGAGCGAAGAAGGAGGCGCCTGCTCAGAACACGCGAGTAGTGGGGCCAATAGGAGCATAAAAAAACTGTAGCGAATATTCACTTTGAACGCTCACTCTGCAAAGTCGAATTAAGCACTGTACCCGCAAGCAACTAAGAAGCATTGCATAGCGAACCGAGGCATTTAAAGCGCCTACGCATAGCAGGCGCTCGATAGTATGATAGTATCCTATAGACGTAATAGCTGACTATGAGAGGTCAACGCTATTTCAGGAGTGTCGAGACTGATTTGACAATACAGATACATGATTTGGGCAATAGGGTCGGCGAGTCCGCCCAACAATTTGACATATCGATCAAATATCTCAGCTTACATTGATTATTACGCCTCATTGCAGCCCCTCCCAAACCAAGCTTTAAAAGTCACAGTTTCAGCTTGACTAAGATTCAGTTTTAAAACTTAGACAGCCCTTCATTTCTCCCTGCGGCCACACAGATCGCAGCGAGACAATATCGAGCATGCCCTAGCTATATCTTTTAATTGGAGAAATTTATGAAGATCGGAATTCTTTCAAGAAACGCGAAACTCTATTCTACAAGGAGATTAGTAGAGGCCGCCAAAGAGCGCGGACACGAGACAAAAGTGATAGACGTATTGCGATGTTATATGAACATCACCTCCAGCAAGCCAGCGGTATATTACAAAAGCAAGGGTGTGAAAGAAATTCTAAAATTCGATGCGGTGATTCCCCGCATTGGCGCTTCCGTCACGGCCTATGGCACCGCCGTGCTCAGACAGTTTGAGGTAGGCAATGTCTATTCTGTCAATGAGTCAGTGGCGATTTCTAGGTCTCGAGACAAGCTACGAGCACATCAACTATTAGCCAGAAAACATGTGGGCATGCCAGTCACCGGTTACGCGAATCGCGCAGACGCTACCGAGGATCTGATCGAGTTCGTTGGCGGCGCCCCTCTTATCGTAAAAGTACTGAGCAGCACTCAAGGCAAGGGCGTTTTGTTAGCCGCTACAGACAAAGCAGCAGAGAGCCTTATCAACGCGTTCCGCGATCTTGAGACAGATTTCTTGGTTCAGGAATTTATCAAAGACGCAGGTGGCGCGGATATTCGCTGCTTCGTAATCGGCGACAAAGTCATTGCCGCCATGCAAAGAACTGCGAAAGAGGGCGAGTTCCGTTCCAACCTCCATATGGGCGGCACGGCAAAAGTCATTAAACTTACTCCGGCGGAGCGCGCGCTAGCAGTAAAGGCGGCGAAAGTAATGGGCCTAGATTTAGCGGGTGTCGATATTGTACGTTCGGGACATGGCCCACTGGTATTGGAAGTAAACTCTTCCCCCGGCCTTGAAGGCATTGAAACCGCCACTGGAAAAGACGTGGCTGGTGCTATTATTGATTACATCGAAAAAGACGTAAAAAACGGACCGAACAAAATTAGTGGAAAGGGCTAATGACAACAACGAGTAAACAAGAGTTGCTAGTGGGCGGGGTCTCCATTGCTCCCGGCAAGCGTAAACAGATCGAGATCCCAGTAGCCAAGTTATTCGATTACACCGAGATGACGATCCCTGTAGAGGTAATACGGGGCAAGGAAGACGGCCCAACACTGTTCGTCTCTGCCGCCATTCATGGCGATGAGATCAATGGCGTCGAAACCATAAAGCGGCTTCTTGCGCGCAAGAAAACCCTCGCGAAGATCAAGGGCACTTTAATCGCTGTGCCCATAGTGAATGTGTTTGGGTTTAATCGCAATATTCGCTACCTTCCCGATCGACGAGATCTGAATCGTTGTTTTCCGGGCTCTGACCTCGGGTCCTTGGCAGGACAGTTGGCGCATATCTTCATGAGCGAGGTCGTGACGAAATGCACCCATGGTATCGACCTGCACACTGCGGCAATTCATCGCAACAACCTACCGCAGATTCGCGCGTGCTTGAATGATCCAGAGACCGAGCGTTTGGCGATGGCGTTCGGCGTTCCGGTTGTGATCGACTCCAATATTCGCGACGGATCGCTGCGCCAGGCCGCTGCCGACAATGGCATTCCAATGTTGTTGTTTGAGGGTGGCGAGGCGCTTCGTTACGACGAGAAGGTCATCAACTCCTCACTGCGCGGCATTCTTTCTGTCATGCAGGCAATCGGCATGATCGCCGGCAAAGGAGTCAGCCTATCCCAACAGAAAAAAGAAGCCTTCATTGCCAAGTCTAGCTATTGGGTACGCGCTCCCCATAGCGGTAGCCTGCGCGTTAGCAAGCAGATTGGCGGTCGCGTGAAGAAAAACGAACTACTAGGCGTGCTATCGGACCCGTTCGGGGGTGGTCGTGTCGAGGTCCGCGCAAAAAGTACCGGCATTATAATCGGCATCGTGACACTCCCTTTGGTGAGCAGTGGCGATGCCCTGTTCCATATCGCCACCTTCGAAGACGCCAAAGAAGTAGGCGATCGCGTAGAAGAGTTCGATGGCTTTATCGAAAACTAAAACCCGCGAACGAACATTGCAGCACTAGCTGTATCTACCAAGGGTGCTTCTATGAGCTTGAGATTTTCATAGTTCTCAGACCCGAACGTTTTTCCCGACATTAACGGTCTACGCTAGTTCTCTGATCAATCCATCTTTAAGGACAATATCGATACAGGGCATCACTACATCCAGCAACTCTAAAGCAATTAAATCAAAGGAGACTATGTAATGAAAACGACCGGCATCAGAAAACTCGCCAGCTATAGCGCCACGGGCGTCGCGCTGGCACTACATCTTTTGGCGTTCTCGGCTTACGCTCAAGAGAGCATAGAAGTTAGCAGCGCGGCTTTCGATCACGACACCGACATCCCAATCGAATTCTCGGCCTATGGCGACAATAAGTCTCCCGATATCAGCTGGGGCACCCTTCCCGAGGGCACCAAGCAAGTAGCGCTTATACTAGACGACCCGGTAGTCGCAATGCCCCAGCCTTTTGTGCATTGGGTTGCGTACAATATTCCCGCCACTGCCACAGGCCTGCCCGAAGGGCTATCGACAGATGCAAAGGTGATGGGGCATGCGCAGCTCAGCGGCATGATTAATGGAGTCAACGGCACTGGACGGACAGGTTATTTTGGACCGCGCCCGCCAGCAGATGGGAAGGTGCACAATTACAACTTCACCGTTTACGCATTAGACCTTGATACGATTCTTCCACAGGCTTTAAACAAGGAAGCGTTGCTCAAAGCGATGGAAGGCAAGGTACTGGCCTCTGGGACTTTAACGGGAAATTACCAATACTTCGAACAGTAACAGCACGACGGGAGGGGGTATTCTGGACCACTATACTCAGAACCTCTCTCCCATTTCCTCCTCGCTCAACAATGCCACATGCTCCCCCATCCGAAATCCATAGATCACCGCATACGTCAGTACACTTTCCACATAGTTCCGGGTCTCGCCATAGGGGATAGTCTCGATCCAGACGTCGAATGGAACCGGGGTTTCTGCCGTGCGTTGCAGCCATTGTCTTACGCGATTAGGGCCAGCGTTATAAGCCGCCGCCGCAAGAATGCGATTGCCGTTGAAACTCTTAAGCAAACCAGAGAGGTAGCGAGAGCCTATAGCGATATTGGTTTCAGGAACTAGTAAGTCCTGATTGGAGATGCGCATTCCCATGCCTGCGGCAGTTTCGCGACCGGTGGCGGGCATCAACTGCATCAAGCCCAACGCACCCGCGGACGAGCGCACGTCGTGCATGAAGGCACTTTCTTGACGAGCAATGGCATAGATCAAGTATGGGGAAAGCTCAGTCTCTTCAGCCGTGCTGCGAATACTATCGGCGTAAGCGAGAGGGAAGCGCAGATCCAAATCATCCCAATATTGAATGCGAATCATCGCCTGAATACTATTGCGGTGCCAGCCCCAGCGCTCCGCAAGTTTGCCACTAGCCATCACTTGCGCATCATCGAACTGGGCGCTGGCGTACTGCCACTCACTACGCGCCGCGACTTCTTCGCCAAGCACATAAAGCTCACTTGCTCGCTCTATTGCGGGTATCTGCATGAGCGCATCGACTTGAGCAGGCTCTACGCTAACCGCTTGTGCAGCCATATCATAATCGACCCCAAGCTGGGTAGCCGCAAGAAAGCCGAAGTAACTGCGTGTTTTCACCAACCCACGTCGTAAAGATTCCGCCTCATCGAGCGCCGCACGCCCACCCCTCTCCTGCAGGGCACGAGCTCGCCAATACTGCCAACGCTCTGAGTCACGCGCGTCGGCAGGAAGCTGGGTCAGCCAGTACTCGAGGCGCGGCCAATCCTGTTTTCGCAAGGCATCCCGCGCAATCCAAGCGACTAAAGACTCGCTAATCAAGTGCGGCCCCTGCCTTAGTAGATTCTCGGACTCCTCGACGTTACCCAGTACTTGTAACCGCTGTATGGCATAACGTTGTATGGCATAGACCTCCTCCACCGGGATGCTCAAAGGGGCCACATACTCATGCACGAGACTTAGTGTGAGACTCGGCTCGCTGATGGCTAATTGCCGCAAGCCATAGAGTACAGTCTCTTTAGTCTGCGGCGCTGCGTCGGAGAAGTCGTCTACCTGAAGTAGCGCGCGCGGGTTGCGATCCACATCGAGGAAACGCTGTGCATAACGCGCCTCTTCGGCAGGCATTAGTTTCACGATATAGCGAGCGAGGGTATTGTTGCCAGACTCGAGGGTTTTACGAAAGCGCTGCCAGGCGATATCCGGGGTCAATCCGTCGGCATCAAGCCAGGCTTCAAACAGTGGGTCGCAATCATTGGGCTGGGAACGGGAGACATTCCAGAGAGTGGCCACTTCAGTCATAGCACTGAGGTCCCCCTCGTGTAACCTTGCCTCAAGCGCATAGCAACTCAGAGTAGCGGTGCTGTTGCTTGGATTGTAATAGCGCAGCACGTCAGCCCAACGCTTCTCACGGGCTAACAGGTTCACCCAAGTACGCTCTAGGCGCTCACCCAAATAGCTATTCGAATACTCATTCAGAAAGGAATCGACAGGAGTGCTGTCGCCGCCAGCAAGCGCTAGGCCGGCCAGTTGCGGAGATAGTGCGGTGTAATCTAAATAGACACGCAGTGGATAGTCGCTAAGCTGCCGATAGAGGTTTTGATACTCTTGCGTGCGCCCGGCTAACCAAGCCTCTTGAGCCGCAAGATAGAGCACGCGCTGGGCCTCACGGCCCGCTGGAGCTTCTTGGGACTGCACAGTGCACGCCAATAACAAACTGGCTATGACGGGGAGTGAATTGATTATTCTTGTCAGGGTACTGCGCATAAAGGGCTCCGTGAACGACTCGATCATAGTAGCAGACCTGCAGTCGAACGGAATCCTCTCGCTCCAATGAAATTATGCGCAAGTGGCCAAACTAATTTTCCAAGACCACCATCTCAATGAGAGAAAACTGCTTTTCCCCAACGTAAATGCGACATCAGTCACACTCTCGCCTTCGCGCCTAATCATTTTTGATCTACCACTAACAAACCCTCCGTAGTTCTCCCATGCTTACGCACCTAACAGGCTTGTACGATTGCTTGACTATCTCGGTGCGTTGCTATTGATCAAAAAACTAGCGATAGACAAGGAGATAATATGAAGAATTCCAAACTAATGAGAAAACGGATTGCAACTGGCGTACTTACCGCAACGGTACTGAGCACTGGCGCAATGAGTTTTGCCTCTAGCCACCGCGAAGCCCCAATGATCGCAGGCCTACCCAAGCTTGATGCAACCGATCTGTACATGTTCCGCAGCTACGAAGAAGGTCGCGAAGACTATGTGACGATTCTCGCAAACTACTTCCCACTACAAGCACCTTATGGTGGACCAAATTACTTCGACTTAGAAACTGCAGGTCTTTATGAGATCCACATCGACAATGATGGCGACTCGATGGAGGACATTACTTTCAGTTTCGACTTCGCGACTCTCTTGGCCGGCATTACAGTACCAGTTGGCGGAAAAAATATCGCAATCCCCCTTATCAACGCAGGGGGTGTTGGCCCCGACGCAATAGACACGAGCGCCGTCAATTCACGACAAGAGTATTCAATCAACTACGTTACCGGAGACCGTCGCACGGGCACTAGCCAAGCAATTGTGAACGCCAATACTCAGGCATCTAGCTTCCGCAGGCCTGTTGACAATATCGGCACAAAATCCATTCCCGACTACAACGCTTATGCCAGCTCACATATCTATCCAATTAGCATTCCTGGCTGCACTGGTGCGGGCCGAGTATTTGTCGGTCAACGTCAAGAAGGCTTTGCCGTTAATCTAGGCCAAGTGTTCGACCTCGTCAATCTCAATCCACTAGGTGCAGAGGACGCAGTGAAGAATCCCATCGGAGACACCAATGTGACCACACTAGCACTCGAAGTCCCGGTATCTTGTCTTACGGACTCGGATGCAGTGATAGGTGCATGGACAACATCTAGCCTTGATATCGGCGACTCGATGCAGCAAGTGTCCCGTCTCGGCTTCCCTCTAGTCAACGAAGTGATCATTGGTGTCCCGGATAAAGACAAGTTCAATGCCAGCGAACCTGTAGACGATGCGCAGTTTGCAGACTATGTAGTAAACCCTACACTCCCATTCCTGCTAGAGCTGCTGTTTGGCGACTCCGGTGCGGTAGCCCCCACAAACTTTCCTCGTGAAGACTTAGTCTTGGCAGTAGGTGGTGTAACAGGCTTGAACGCCCCAGCGAATGTAGAGAACGGGATGTTTCCACGCAGCGAAATGTTACGCCTTAATACATCAATTGCCGCAAAGCCTGCCGCAATGCAGGAAAATATGGGCGTATTGGCGGGCGATACTTCGGGATTCCCGAATGGCCGTAGACCTGGAGATGACGTAGTCGACATTGCACTGCGCGTGATGATGGGCGCTTTGATCTCAGACGCGACTGTGGCTCCGAATAATACAGCGCCTTTCACAGACCAAACTACGGTCAAGGCAACTGACTTCGATGCCAGCTTCCCGTACCTAAAAACTCCAATCGCCGGCTCTACAGTGCCGGAGTAAAGTACCACTCTAGTCTTCTAGGTCGCCCTACGGGGCGACCATTTTTAATGGCCATCGTTTACTATTTAATTGCAAGGATTCTCAGCATTATGACGCAGCCACGACTCGTATACTTCCTTACGACATTCTGTATTAGCATACTCAGTCCCGAGCTCAACGCACAGCCGTTCGTGCCAGCCAGTGCAGACTATGTGGTGGATACTCTGCCCTCCGCTATCGTGTCGCTATCGAAAGAACTAGCCGAAAGCCGTACATCAGCTACTGACACCCGCATCAACACAACACATAGCGATAGTCAACTCGCCGAGATCGAGAAACAAGCGCTAGCCGCCTATCGCATCGCAGTAAACACACAAGAGCAACGCGCCTATGGTCACACACTCGCCATACTAAAAAGATGGCCTGCACAGATGGAGCAAACTGCAACGATTCTAATTTTGTTGGCGTCTGTTTTACAGCATGAGCATCAATTCAAAGAAGCTCTTGCAAACCTTGATGCCGCACTCATCAAAGACTCCGCTAATGCCCAAGCTTGGTTGATGCGCGCGCAGATTAATCTGGTGGTAGCAGACTATAACTCGGCGCGCGAGAACTGCAATGTGCTGAGCAACTTAGTACAGCCGGCCGTCAGCATTAATTGTATCGCGCAAGTTGATGCGCTCACGGGGAATGCCCAATCGAGTTTAACCTTACTGGAAAATATGCTCAGTGAGAACCGGGATTTATCTCGACAAGATTACGCAGAACTATTCATAAGTGCCGCCGGCATGGCGCACCGTCTAGGAAAACCAGAAGATGCCATACGCTACTACAACTCTGTTTTGCAGATATCGCCAGACCAACCCTATGTCTTGGTTCACTATGCACAACTATTGCTAGAGCAATCGCGCTTCGATGATGCTATCAGTCTGTTCGCATCACGTGATGAACGCGCATTGCCTGATGAACAAAAAATACTCTATACGCGAGCTCTTTTAATGAGCGAGAAGCCCGACAACATTGCTCTTGCGGGCCGATTGAAAGAAAGCTTAGAAGAAAATTTCAACTCGGCGTTTATGCGCGAGGAGGCGCTGCCAAACAAAGCCTACGCTCAATACGCACTCTACATAGGCAAGCAGCCACAAGAAGCACTCGTTGCAGCCCGTGCCAATTGGTCACTTCAGAAAGAACCTTCTGACACACTACTACTCGCTTTAGCTGCGCAAGAGAATGACGCGCTAGCCGTGCTAGCGGTACTAGCACGCTGGATAGATGCACACCACACTGAGGATGTTCGTCTTGATAAGGTATTTGCAGACAACGGGGTAATACGATGAAGTTTCTCGCCTATTTTTTTGCCTTACTCATATTGCCGTTGCAATGCTTTGCTCACAGTCTAAGTGACAGTTATCTAGAACTACACTTTGACAATACTGCAGTGAGCGGTCATTGGCAGATCGCCGTGCGCGACCTGGAGCTCGCGATAGGACTAGACAGCAATGCGGATACACAAGTGAGCTGGGGAGAATTGCAGGCTAAAGAGCAAGAAATACAAAACTTCGCAAACTCCAAACTGATATTCCAACGTGGCGACAATGCTTGCACCTATACCTTTGGTACAACAATGCTCAGCGAATTAAACGCTGGCATGTTCGTCTACCTACCACTATCTGGACAGTGCGCTAACGTTGGCCCAACAACGCTCCAATATAATCTACTTTTTGACATCGACTCGTCGCATCGTGGCATCGCCACGGTATATGAAGAAGATACTCTACACTCACTCCTCTTTACTCCACAGCAACGCAGCACGACCCTCGCCCAACAAAGTGCGTCGTTATTAAGTCATATGAAGAACTTCGTTATAGAGGGTATTTGGCACATCTGGATAGGCGTTGACCATATTTTATTTCTTGTAGCCTTACTATTTCCGATAGTACTAGACAGAAAATCATCGAATACCGACAATCGCAGTTATGGCGTCTTGTTACGCGAAATTTTCAAAGTAGTGACAGCATTCACACTGGCTCACTCTGTTACTCTTATTCTCGCCTCGCTTAACATTGTAAGCCTACCGTCACGCCTGGTTGAATCCTTGATCGCGATGTCCGTAGCACTCTCTGGACTCAATATCATTGTACCCATTTTTCGGGGTAGACACTGGCAGGTCGCATTCGGTTTTGGTTTGATTCACGGCTTTGGTTTTGCTGGGGTTTTAAGCGATCTGTCTTTACCGACGACGCAGTACGTTAGCGGCTTACTTAGTTTTAATTTAGGCGTTGAGCTTGGCCAATTTGTCATAGTGCTAGTACTAGTTCCGCTACTTCTTTTACTCGCCACTCCCAGACCTATGCGACTTGCCACGAAAGCTTTTGCTGGAGTGTCAATTACAGTCTTCGGCGCCTTGTGGGTAGCGGAGAGATTTTGGGACCTTAATATTACGTCACTTGTTTGAGGCTCCTAGAAGCGCCCTAATCAGCCTGGGCATCGATCAGATATACCAAATCGCAATGCTTACCTTTTCTCAAATGAAATACATGTATCACTTCAAGTTAACGCAACTGGTTTGATTAGATACCAAGATACTTGGCGAAATTTTTTTCTGGCAAGGGTCTGCTGTAAAAATAGCCCTGCCCCATCTCGCAGCCCAACTCTAATAACTTTCTCTTTTGCCCCTCCTCTTCGATGCCCTCTGCTATCAGTGTCATATTGAGAGATTTAGCTAGGTTAACGATGGTACGCACTATATCCAGACTCTGGCTATCGGAGAGCATGTCGCGTACGAAGCTTTGGTCTATCTTCAAGACATGCACTGAGAACAACTTCAAATACGACAAACTAGAGTAACCAGTTCCGAAGTCATCGATCGCAATCGAGACTCCCATAGAACTCAGTTGACGCAGAGTTTTCTTGGCCTGATCAAAGTCTAGCATCAAGGCGCTCTCTGTGACCTCCAACTCTAGATATTCGCTCGAAAGCCCAGATTTTTCCAATATATTGGCGACTAAATCGCAGAAGCCAGGATTTGCAAACTGTAACGCAGAGACGTTGACCGACACTCGCAATAGGCTTCCTGCAGCTCTCCAACTTTTCGCTGCCAAACAACTCTTCATCAAGACCTGTTCACCCAATTGATGAATTAGACCAATCTCCTCGGCAAGCGGAATAAATTGCAATGGCGAAACCAACTGCCCCTCATTGTCGCGAATACGCACAAGTGCTTCCGCGCCAAACAAACGCCCAGTCGAAAGCTCAATCTGAGGTTGAAAATGCATCTCTAATGCGTCCCGGTCTAGAGCCACACGTAGCAACGACTCAACTTCATGCCTCTTCAGTTGTTCCGCTTCTAAATCCTCAGAGAAATAACAATAGCAATTGCGCCCTTGCTGTTTGGCGCGGTACATCGCTACATCCGAATGCCGCATCAAGCTCTCTTCGGTAGTCGCATCAGCTGGATTAAGACTGATACCTACACTAACAGTAAGCTTGTACTCTTTACCTTCAAGATGAAATGGTTCCTGCATACCATGAACGATAGATTTCGCGCACTGCTCAACAACATTGTGATTACTGACCTCTGGTAACACTAAGATAAATTCATCACCCCCCACTCTCGCTAGTGTTGAATTCGGATCTACAACAGACTCTAAACGTTTACCGACTTGATTGATTAAGATATCGCCATTGTGATGCCCTAGCGAATCGTTGATATATTTGAAATGATCCACATCGATTAACAGCACGGCTACCGACATACCTTTTGCTAACGAAATCTTGCAAGCATGCTGCAAACGATCATGTAGTAGTACCCGATTGGGCAAGCCTGTCAATTGATCGTGATTCGCTAAATAGCTCATTTTCACAGCCATTGCGACTGATTCGCTGACATCGTGAAAAACAATGATCGCACCAATGACCTCACCGCTGTCGTCTCGAATTGGCGCTGCTGAATCCTCAACCCTATAGGTCATGCCATCGCGGCTAGTCAATTGGCTATTCAACGCCATCGCCACTATTCGCTGCTCTTTCAAAGCCAAGGCGATGGGGCTCAAACTTAGCTGCTGCGTGTATGCATCGCGAAGATCCATTACACGATCGATGTGTTCACCGATTGCCTCTTTAGAAACCCACCCTGTCATGCGTTCCGCTATGGGATTCATGAATGTCACATTTGCATCGAGGTCCGTGGCAATCACAGCGTCGCCTATGGAGTTCAAGGTTACCTTCAAGCGCTCCTTTTCCGTAAAGAGATCCTTCTTAACGCGCTTAACCGCCGTAATGTCCACTAGCGTCAAAGTGTAACCAAGAATCTCGTTATCGAAGACTCGCGGAGCAAGATATACCTGCACATCCTCGAGTTCTGATTCGGGCTGATCGATATGTACAGTAAATGACGAACTCTCATCGTCAGAACTCTTTAATCGCGTGCTAAGCTCTTCCCATAACAGCGCCGGCAGTAGATCACGAGCATGGGTTTCAAGCGATTTTTCCGCAGGCACGCCGAACCAAGCACCGACAAAATCGTTGCTGAAAAGATTTGTCCACTCTGGTGACCAATAGGAAATAAAAACGGGAAGATGAGAGACGAGTTCGTGCAAGTCTTCTTTGGCGGTCTTCAAGGCTTCCGTGTGGCGCCAAAGCATGAGTTGATTGTTTACACGCAGCCTACAAAGACGAAAATCGATAGGCTTGCTGATGAAATCGATACCCCCATGTTCCAAAGAGTAGGACTCGAACTCTGACTCTCCATGTGAGGTTACAAAGATTACTGCGATGTCGCGAGTCTGAGGGTTCTGCTTAATTCGCCGACACACCTCAAAGCCATTCATACCAGGCATCTCGATGTCGAGAAGAATTACATGGGGACGAAAACTGTCAACTGCCGCAAGCGCCTCTTCCCCGCTGCCAACGGCCATTATAATACCGAGCCCCTTCAACGCCTCCTCGAGGATCACAAGATTAGCACTCTCGTCATCTACGATTAGCAGTCTATTCGGAGTATGGTTTAGATCTGTGAACAACATCATGTCCCCAAACGATTAACACCGGCATAATTAACGCTTGCCTTAATTCAAGGCCCATTCATCTATACAGTGACTATCATGTATTTGCTACGTATAGTTTGCAATATCAGCTACGTATTTTAGTTCAAGTAGGTGTCGGACGCGTTTTAAGCACCTCTATAGATATCGTGAATGTCTAGCCACGTTTTGAGAGAACATGAAAGGAAGCCACTAGTGGAGCAACTGCCCAATATCAAGATTCGCCCAGTGAGCGACGCTCTAATCCTCATTGTCGAAGATGAACCCGTAAATAGCGCTGTTCTGCAGGCTTTGCTTAGCGAGCTCTACCACACCGATACCGTCTTTACCGGTGAAGAAGCACTAGAATATTGCAAAACTAAAGAGCCCGACCTAATCCTACTAGACCTTATGATGCCTGGCATCGGCGGCCTAGAAACTTGTAAAGCTCTAAAAGCGAATAGCGACATAGCGCATATTCCAGTGATTTTCATAACCAGCCGAAGTAGCGATGAGGATCAAAACCAGTGCTGGGAAGCAGGTTGCGTAGATTTCGTAAGCAAGCCTATCAACGGCGCAACACTGCGCAATCGCGTTCACTCCCATCTTAGACTTAAAATGCAAACCGATGCATTGTGGCGAATGAGCTATTTGGACGGCCTCACGGGCGCCTATAATCGACACCTTCTCGATGACGCTCTTCCCAAACTATTTCGCTCGTCAAAACGCAACGACACAGCATTCGCGCTGCTCATGATAGATGTCGATCGCTTCAAGCTATATAACGATACCTATGGCCATCTGAGCGGCGACGATTGTCTTAAGAAAATTTGCAGCACCATAAACTCTGCATTACACCGGCCAACAGATGTTCTGCTCCGCTATGGCGGCGAAGAATTTCTTTGCTTACTACCAGACACAGACTCTGTCGGCGCACAATTAGTTGCTCAACATGTGCTTGAGGGCGTACGCGATGCTAAAATTCCTCACACAGGCTCCGAATTCGACATTGTCACGGTGAGTATTGGGCTTGCCTGCGTTCCCGCAAACACTGAGGAGACACAAACCGTTTGGCTAGAAAGAGCCGACTCCGCGCTATACCAAGCCAAGTGCGATGGGCGCAATCGTATCGTTCAATCAAGCTAATTCGATCTTTCGGCACAAACACGATTCTTGCCTCTCTAACTACTCGAGAACGTAGCAATGAACACGAAACAACATAATAGCGATCGAAGTACAAAGTCATACGCCACTTCGAAGCCTTCGCTCTTGAATCGCAATATTTTCGCATTCGCTATCACTTTGATATCGATTGTTTTTGCCTCTACCGTGCTCTACTTCGAATCACAACTGCGCAAAGAGGTGGAGAGCGATGTCTATCAATCCCTTGGTAGAATGTCAGAATATGGCGAGGATCTTCTATCCGAACAACTCGACCGTCATCGCCGCAATCTTCTCTTTCTATATGGCACACCACCAGTGCCCGGCCTCCCACGCGCTTACGCCAATGGTGGAGTTGACCCTCTAGACGGTACCCGCGCTGAACAATGGAAGCAAAGACTCGAAACCATATTCATTTCGATGCTACAGAACAATCCAGAGATCGATCAGTTGCGCATTATCTCAGCCGATCTAAACGGAATGGAACTCGTTCGCGTAGACAGGCTCACTGGGCGTATATCGGCCATTGCAGATGCTGAATTACAGGAGAAGGGTGATACTGATTATTTTAACGAAGCGATGAATCTTGCGCCGAATGAGACCTATATATCTCCCATTTCCTTAAATCAAGAGTTCGGAGAGATTGAGTTTCCCTATCGACCCACGATTCGATTCCTAGTGCCAATTTTCTATGAGTCGGGTGAACGTTTCGGCTTTCTAATCATGAATGTTCAAGCGTCCATCATGATTCAGGCACTTCGCGACTCAATAGGCGGCGAGTTCAACGTCATCTTGACCGATAGCGATGGCTACTTCATCGAACACCCTCAAGAGGCCTATCGTTTTAGTCGTGATCTCAATCCAGAGCTCAATTGGAGCAGTAGTTACCGGGTTACCCAAGATAGCCAGGCAAGCAGAGGCGTAGCCACAAACCTCACCACCAATACCTCAACTTACTATTCCGAAGCTAAGATGATCTACGCCAGCGGCGAGGGTAATTTCGATAGCGTCATAGTCACAGCTCCAGAAGAATATGGCGCCGCGCTTATGCAGCAGCGCCGCCTTAGCCTCTATGGATTTATGACTTTTGTTTACATCATTTTGATTGGAATGCTGTTATTCCTCAAACGCAGCTTTTTGAACTCGATGAAATTGGCGGAAACACGCGCAGAACATGAAGCCATCGTCAACAATTCATTCGATGCCATCGTGGGTCTCGATCTCAATGCCGTCATAACAAGTTGGAATCGCGCAGCTAGCGAATTGTTTCATCGCAGCGCTACGGAGGCTATCGGCAAAACACTACGCTCCCTACAACTGCTTGAGAAACTAAAACTTGAGGATGAAATCGAGAAGCTCGCCGAAAGTGAAACTATTGTCTCGCTTGAATACCAATTCAAAGATCACGATAACGAAGAGAAATCGCTATCGCTCACCTTAAGTCGAATAGAGCTGTATGACCTCTCCCTCTCTGGCGTCGCATTGATCGTACGCGATATCACTCTACAGAAGCGCGCTGAGGCTAGTATCAAACAGATTAATGTGGAGCTAGAGGCACAGGTTGCCGAGCGTACCAACGAGCTTAATATTGCCCACCAGAAAGCAGTAAAATCCAGCGCGTTCAAAAGCGCCTTCATTTCTAGCGTTAGTCACGAAATGCGCACTCCCTTGAACGGCATGATCGGCACACTAAATCTTGTCAAACGCTCACCACTGAATGCCGAGCAAGAAAAATACATTACTATGGCGGAGACCAGCACGCGCACACTCTCCAATTTGATTAACGACATTCTTGATCTCTCAAAAATCGAGGCAGGTAAACTAGACTTTGAGACAAAAGCCTTTAATCCTCGCCAAGTTATCGAGCTCACAGCAAGTTCGTCGTCTTTAGTTGCGCACTCCAAAGGCTTGGAGTTTATTCTCGATACTAGCGACATTGTCCACAGCAAAGTAATCGGCGATTCCAATCGCCTCAAGCAGATCCTGCATAATCTTATTGGCAACGCGGTTAAATTTACCGATAGCGGCGAGATAATTCTCAGCGCGAGAACACGGCTCACCGACGACAACAGGGTAGAGCTCAGTGTCGACATCACAGACAGCGGCATAGGCATTGAGAAAGCTAACCAGAGCAAACTCTTTCACGCATTTACACAAGCCGACAAGAATATCTCTGGACGATTTGGTGGTACGGGACTTGGCTTGTCGATATGCAAACAGCTTTGTAAATTAATGGGAGGCGATATCAGCCTAAGCTCGGAAATTGACAAAGGCAGTACATTTAGCTTCAAGGTTTACTTCGACGCGAAAGGTAGTGAAACCGAACAAGCATTAACGATTTTAAAGAATAAACACATTAGCGTGGCAGTTAATAATCCTCATCTATTCTCTGCATTACAAAAATTGCTCGTGAAGTATGGCGGGAACACAGAAGAACAATGGCAGCCAGCACAACGTTATAACGATGAAATCCTAAACAAGAAAGAAACTGATTTCATATTCACAGACTTCTCTGGCAATACTTTTAAAGCCCTTAAAGATCAACTCACGAATAGTGGCAAGCCTACCCGTATCATTCGGTTGTATACGAGTACGCAAAGTAGCGTTATTGAGAGTGGGGAGGAATCAATATCCCTACCTGTACTACACGATGATGTACTACGCACAATCGATACAGAGCACTCAGTACTCGCGAAGCGCCCGAGCTCATCGTCACCAGACTTAAGTAGTTTCGAGAAACTTCGCAATGCGGTTGTGCTCGTTGTTGATGACAACGACATTAACTTGGAGGTAGCCTGCGGACTATTGCAGCCTCTAGAAGTGCAATTCAAAACAGCAAGCAACGGCCAGCAAGCATTAGATGTGCTCGCTAAAGCGCAGCTCGACGGCGAGAAAATTCATTGCTTATTGATGGATTGTCAAATGCCAGTCATGTCTGGCTACGACTGTACACGACATATTCGCAACGGCGATGTAGGCGAATCCTTTAGATCTATTCCCATTATCGCAATGACAGCCAATGCCATGTCTGGCGAGCGTGAAGCATGCTTAGACGCTGGGATGTCCGACTATATTACTAAGCCACTTTCCTACAAGCATCTGCTGGAGAAAGTCTCACGCTGGGTTAAGGTGACACAACACAACAGCCCTTCAGAACCAAACCGTGAACAGGACTCAAACCTCCATGCAGAGGGATTGAAAACTTGGGATCGTGCTGCAGCTGTGTCCAGAATGTTGAACAATGAGGTTCTGGTGAACCGCATCAGTAGAATGTACCTAGATACAGTTGCCGATAAATTCGCGCAGCTAGAACTGGGTGTCAAGGCCATGGACTTGGAGGCTATCAAAAGCGACAGTCACAGGCTGAAAGGACTTTCTGGGGATATCGGAGCTAGCCGTATCCACCACTACTTTTCAATGCTTGAGATCGCTGCCGAACGAAGTGAGAAGGACGAAATAAAATCACTCTTCGAAGATGCGCAGAAGGAACTAACTCTTCTCATCAAAGAGATTGAGGACTTCCTTGTTGGGGTTGAGGACCCTGCCTCTTAAGGGATAAGCAAACTGCAAAGATTCATAGCTTGGACCTATGTTCTCCTGATCGAGAAGTTTAGTAGGTTTAATCGATGTGTTTAGGAAACGCAATGCTAAACCTTGTCGGATTCCTACGCTGAATAGTCAGGCTACCGCCCAATTGGTCCACTAGGGTTTGTACAAGACTCAAACCTAACGTAGCGGAACTATCCAAGTCGAGGTCGTCGTCAATACCGACACCGCTATCCTCAAAGGTAAACAGAATTTCTTCCGACTCATTTTGCCGAATACTAAGATCTAGCACTCCTTTGCGACCTTCAGGGAATCCATGCTTTAGTGTGTTACTTACTAGTTCGTTCACTATTAGACCTAAAGGAATGCTTTTATCTATGGGCAGGTGCACGCTCGACACATTAAGGTTTTTAATAACCTGATCCGAGCCAATACCGTAGGACTGAGTCAAATTATCGACAAGACTTTGTATCACTGTTTTGATTTCCACCTTTGAGAAATCCTGCGATTCATAGAGAATTTGGTGAATCATAGCAATCGAGCGTACTCGATTCTGGCTCTCTTGAAACGCATTCAAGGCCTGGATATTGTTCACTTTCTCCGACTGCATTCCTAAAAGGCTATCGATGATCTGTAAATTGTTCTTCACCCGGTGATGGATCTCGGAAAGGAGTATTTCTTTCTCTTTGAGCGCAGATCGCAGACTTTCTTCGTTCCTTTTACGCTCTGTAATGTCCACCACTGAGGCAAGAATCATCGTGCCTAAATCCGTGTGCAAGGGGTTCAAACCAATCTCCACGGGAAATTCTCTGCCGTCTTTATGCAAGGCAAACAGGTCACGACCTTTACCCATAGATCTTGAAATAGGGTGGTGAAAGTAGCTAGCGCGAACTCTGGGGTGATTATCGCGAAAACGACTCGGTACAAGCACATCAATAGACATACCGATTAACTCTTCGCGACCGTAGCCAAACAAAGTTTCAATTTGCGAATTTACTAAAGTAATTTCTCCAGAAGCGTTAGTCATGACCATGCCATTGGGCGCTGCCTCTACAGCAAGGCGAATCATCTCGGAGGAGCGTTTACGCGCTGTAATATCAACTATGGAGGCTAAGATCAGAGTTTGTCCATCGAGCTCAATGGGATTGAGTCCGATCTCTACTGGGATTTCAGAGCCATTTTTACACTTCCCATAGAGATCACGACCATGTCCCATAGAACGCGTTATGGGCTCCTCGAGATAGGAGTTACGAAGACTAGGGTGATGATGGGCGAATCTTTCTGGCACCAGTTTTTCGATAGCTTGATTGAGCAATTCGTTCTTTGTATATCCGAATAGAGTCTCGATACTAGAGTTGATTAGCAAGATGCGACCTTGGTCATCAATGACAAGCATACCGTTTGGGGAGGCTTCTACGGCTAATCGCATTAGATTGGCATTTTGACTTTGGCTATTCTTGCTAAACATAGCACCTCCCTTAAATACACTGCCGTTAGCGACAATCGCGTTCTTTTTGCTGCGAGGCTATCAACATCTCGAATACAGCTTCGGCGGGCACCGGCCTACTCAGCAAATAGCCTTGCAACTCCTGGCAACCAATAGACTCCATGAAATTCGCTTGCTCAATAGTTTCAATACCCTCGGCGATTACAGACAAATTTAGCTGCTGACTCATAGCCACTATTGCAGAAGCAATCGCGCAATCACTTTTAACTTCTGGGATATCGCGAACAAATGTCCGATCGATCTTGAGCCTGTGTATAGGGAGGGTACGCAATGAATTCAGGCATGAATATCCTGTACCGAAATCATCTATAGAAATCATGACGCCTAATTTTTCAAGCTCACGCAGATTCAGAACACTTGCCTCATTGTCCTGAATACAAGATTCCGTAATCTCAACTTCAATGACATTCGCCTCGATATTAAATCTAGTCATTGCATCGGCCAATGTGGCGACAAAGCGATTATCCTGCAGCTGCCTTGGAGAGGCATTGATGCCGACTCGCTCGACAATCAACCCAGCGTTTCGCCATTCATCAATTTGCCGACAGACCTCTTCGATTACCCAATTGCCAATAGTGATTATCAGATCACTAGACTCCGCTATTGGGATAATTTCAATGGCAGATACTAATCCAAGAGTTGGGTGCTGCCAGCGGATAAGTGCCTCTAAGCCCACTACTCGTTTACTAGTGGAGTCGTACTGAGGCTGATAATGCATGCGAAGTTGTTGATGTTGTACCGCGTGCCGTAACTCATGCTCTCTCTGCATATGATGCTCGGTTTCGGTAGTCATCTCAGATTTATAGAACGCGAAACGATTCCTACCGCTATTCTTGGCGAAGTACATTGCGGTATCTGCGGTTTTTATTAGGTCGTCTTTATTCTGGGCATCTTCTGGGTAAATGCTGATGCCAATGCTGGCGTGGGGGATTATCTCCGTGCGCCCGAGCATAAGCGGAACTTTGAGAGTCTCGAGTAGCTTATTGGCAATTGTCTTTAGATCTTTAATTGAGCTAAATCTATCGATAATGACTATAAACTCATCACCACCGAGGCGACAAAGTGTATCGACCGCCCGCGTCTCTGCCTTCAAACGACTCCCTACCGTTTTTAGCATAATGTCGCCAACTTGATGTCCAAGGGTATCGTTAACGCGTTTGAAATGGTCTAGGTCTAAAAAAAGTATGGCTAAACTCAGGTCTTCACGTTTCGCCTTCGCCATGGCAATCTCAAGTCGATCCATAAACAGATTACGGTTCGGAAGATTAGTTAGAGCATCATAATAGGCAATTCTTGACAGCTTCTCTTGAGTATTACGGATTTCGGTGATGTCTGAAATAACAACTACATATTGCCCCAATGAGCTCACTGCATCGGGAATCACTCCGATATTTACCCACGCATAGAGAAACTCATGATTGGCGCGATAGGTTTTAATTTCACCCTGCCAAAAACCATCTTTCTTCACGGAAATTCGAATCTTATTGACTACTTCAATGCCGATAAACTTTTCCGCTAGAAACCCTAATTCATTCCCGACGGAAGACTCTATCGAAAAACCGGTAATACGTTGGAAGGAAGAGTTCGCACTAAGTACTTTCATCCATTGATCAAGAATTACAATGCCATCCGCACTACATCGATAAACTAAAGCAGCCTGCTTCAGATTCTCCTCGACCAATCGCCGCTCTGTAATATCTTGTAAGACACCTACTACCTTTATTCCACTTCTAGACTGGTGCGACTTCCCAAACATTTCCAGCCAACGATGACCTAGATCCGGATCGAGAATCTCGAAGCTCAACTCAATCTCCAAATCTGGGGCGCCTTTAATACCGTCTATACGGCTTACAACCTTCGCCCTGTCCTCGGGCACTATTTGTTCTAATAAGGTTTTCCAGTCGGGGACTTCTGTAGCACGCGCACTGCTGGTATAGGACAGAATGACATCCTCTTCGTTGCTATTCGACTCCCACGTTGAAAGCTTACCCGCGTCCAAAGCGAGCTGAAGATGTATTTGCGTATCTTTTGCTAAGCGATCTGCCTGACTCTTCTCTAAAGCCATTTGAATTCCTGCATGCAACTCACGCTCGGAATAAGGCTTAAGTAAATAGCCATAGGGCTTTGATTTTTTTGCACGAAGCAGCGTAGCTTCTTCGGAGTATGCTGTTAGAAATATTACAGGTATTTGATATTGTTCATTGATTGTCTTGGCAATTTCGATGCCGTCAGTATGGCCTTGGATGTGTATATCCATGAGTATAATAGCGGGCAGATGCTCTTCGACTAAACTAATCGCTCGAGTCGCATTAGATGCCATACCGATAACATCATACCCTAGCTTAAGGAGGCGTCTTTTCAAATCGAGCGCGACAATGTTCTCATCTTCCACTATGAGAACTTTCTCGTTATTCATAAGCTAGCCCCCTCTTGTTGAGTAAGATTGAGGCGCGCTGGCTTAAGCGTCTTTGCGTAACCTTTGCAGCTAATTCTTACTTGGAGTGCTGACCTCTGGAAGTCAGTTTAATACTTAATAGTATTGAGCCAGACTACTCTGAGTCAGCGAAAGTGGCAATAGTTTGAGCGCAAATATTCCACTAAATAGGCGGGATCCCAAGAGGCGTCTTGCACTTTCGGCGCGACATTAAGATTGAACAATCAGACTGATAAAAAAGCACAACTAGCGCTCCAAGGTTACGTTGCAACTAGTTTGATTCAATCAAGTTATTTAGAGGCTTGCTCTGTACGCTTAGTACCTTCCGCATCATGCTCTTCAAAAAGATTAATCCAACGGTCAGTCTTGCGACCGAACTTTAGCAACTGCTGGTAGTGGCTATCTTTTTCGGCAGGCGCGAGCACTAGGTCAAGAATAAACAAGATGATGCTTACGGGGCTCATCACGAGATCTCTTATTGCATCTGCGGCAAGTTTTAGCTGAAAAATCACGAGGCAACGCAGGCTCTTCATTGCGGTCATTCTAGGTTCTTTCACGACGAGTCCTCTTCAAGCAAGCATGTGCCATGGACATGTCTTAGAAGGGCAAGCTTCCAGCAACGGAAACGCTAAAAAGCTCGCAAGCTCATGGGAATGTCTAGGCTAGTTTAGGATGTGGTTGTAGCGGGCAGTGTCTCACCGCACCCGCAGAGGCGCAATAGCCCTATCAACTATCGAGGCGAGTGTACTGATTAACAAGATGATACTCAGCAGCATGATCGTTGAGCGCAGCGCCTCGGACCAATTGCTCATAAACTCTAGTTGGAGAATCCCAATCAAGACAAGAGGGACGAAGTAGAGAATCCCGTTCCAGCGCCCCAGCATGCTCATGCGCAGCTTTTTTTGCCGAAGGAGCCAATAGGAATCTAGTACATATTGGGAAAATGCAAACACGATCAAGATAGGCAGCCAAGGGATTACAAGGCCTGTGTAGGAAGCGGCGAACAGCGCGCTCGTCACTAGAATAAAGTCGGTACCATGATCGAAGAGCATGCCACTCGCAGACGCGGTCTTCATATACCGCGCCACCTTTCCATCGAAATAATCCGTCAGGATTGCCACCACTAAAAGCAGAAGCAGCAAATAAGAGGGAAAGGCCTCGGGCTCGGCGCACGCCCAAGCCACGGGTATGGCGAGGACGAGCCGAACACTAGTGAGTAAGTTAGCGATCAAGTACCGAACAACTCCCTTTGGGCACGACGCCAGAACAACAGGCCGATGCTCGCATTGAACAGGATGAAGAAGTTATGTTGCACGAAACCGAATGCCGCCATCTGGCCCTCGTTCTCGGGAAACAAAACAACCCAGAGCGTGATAGCCGCAGCGCGCATAGGAGTGGGCACCGCCGCCGCGAAGAAAATCACCGGTAGTACACCCATCATATTGAGGAAATTGGCCTCCACACCGAACAGGTTCAGCGCGGTGGTATATACCACTATGGCGAGGATGATCGCAGGCGAACGCAGCAAGAAGAAAGCACCATAATGCCAAGGCTTAGCAAGCTTGAACGCGTGCAATATGCTTTTCTCGCGTAGTGAACTATTCGGCAGTATCTTGCCTTGGAAATAGAGTATCCACAGCACGAGAAATATAGCGGCGATGCCCGCGATATACGGAATCAGGCCGAACACGTCTGGCAGCAACTCTGTTGTGAACACGAAGCCGATAGTGGCCCAGACAAGTAGATAGAAAATCTCACAGAACATGATGAACAACATCACCGAGCCGGTTTCCCAACCTGGCACTTTGTCGCGCTTGTTCAGGTAGTAGGCCATGGCACCCTTGCCTATCTGCTCATTGAAAATCGAAATAATATAAGAACTACCCCGAATAGGCATGATGTCGCGGTATTTGATTGGCGCGATAAACCAGTTCAGCGCTCTTGTGATTACTAGGGTATCAATGGCGAAATACGCCAGCGAGTAGCCCATCATCAGCAACAACCAAGGTACCCATTGCACACTGGAGAATACCTGCGACATGTATTCGGCCAAGCCCATGCCTTCGCGCATGGCAGCGCCATTAAGCCTGTAATACAAATACACAAAGCATAGAGCGGTTAGCAACAAGAATATGCCACGTTGCAACGCGCTTGGCTTTTTGCGCGGAGGGCTAGCGGGGATAGGGTTAGTTTCGGTCTCTTGATTCGGAGTATTAGTCATGTTCAGCTTCTATTATTGTGTTATGAATTTTTGCAGTGTCTGCTCTAGCGGCGTTAACGCTACGCCAAGAGCCGCATCGGCATTATGCTCCGCATGTTCGTTCATCGTGATCACATCGATCACAGTGGGTGACATGCCCCCTTTCTGAAAAATGCCTTTCACGCCTGAGGCGATTTTAGCCACAGCAATAGGGAAAGAACCTATTTCAACTTCCCTTCCCTGCATTCGGGCTGCCATCTTCACCAAGTCGCAATACTGTATTGCTTGCGGCCCCACCAACTCATGGGTAGTGCTTCCATTGGGCTGGGTTTGACAGCTATTGACGACGGCAACGCAGAGATCATCGATATCGAGTGGCCGCATAGTGTACCGCCCACCTCCTAGGAGCTTGGGTTTAGGGCTTCCCGAGGCCCACTTGATAGCGGCCGCTCCGGCAGCTCCAGGTCCAAGAAGGATCGGTGTGCGGATGATAGTGGACGACACCCCCGAGTTCGCAACCAGCTGTTCCGCTTCTGCTTTAGAGCGAAAATATGCGTTCTCGGAGTTAACGTCAGCGCCGATAACGCTGATAAAAACCACATGGGAAACGGATGCTTTTTTTGCCGCGGCAACGACGGCGGCAGTCGCCTCAACATTGGCGCTGCGATAACTGGAGTTTTTACCCTCCATTAAAATACCCGCTAAGTGCACTACACAATCGGCACCCTCCAGAACCTTAGCTAGTTCGTCGGCAGCGTCATAGGAGATTGCTGCAGCCTCTATCCGGCTCGATTGTGGTAAGTCTTGTAAGGATTTTACGGAACGCGCGCCGGCAAGAACGCTGTGCTCGCTATTGTCGAGTATGTGTTGAACTAAGGTTTGACCTACCCGGCTGTTAGCACCGGTAATTGCTATTTTCATTGTAAGTTTCTCACTAGATTATTCGGGCATCGCTCGCTAAGCGTTTACTGCGTTGTAGTTTATTGGCTGGCGTATTCTCGATCTCCAGCAGGCCACTGGCTCGATGGGCGATATCGCGTCGCTCGCCGGGCGCATCTTCGTACGCGGTAGTGCGCATGCGAGGCACGCGGCCTAAGGCAGTGATGGCTTGTTCGATCTGTGCAGGAGGCCATTCCTGTCCGTAAGAGGCACCTGCAGCACGCGTAATGCTCTCGTTCATTAGGCTGCCCCCTAAGTCGTTACAGCCCGCGTTCAGACATGCTGCAACACCTTCTCGGCCCATCTTCACCCACGAGGCTTGAATATTATCGATACGCCCATGAAAGACTAGGCGAGCCACAGCATGCATCAGCAGTGCCTCGCGGAAGCTTGGCCCGCGGCGCGACTTCCCTTTCAGATACAATGGTGCTTCCATGTGGACATAGGGCAAGGGCACGAACTCTGTGAAGCCCCCAGTCCGCTCTTGCAGGTCGCGGACACGTATTAAGTGACGAGCCCAATGCACGGGCGTTTCGATATGACCGTACATTATCGTCGCGGTGGTCTTAAAACCGATTTTGTGCGCGCTCTCCATCACCTGTAGCCATTCCTCTGTGCGCAGCTTATCGGGGCACAGATCAGCGCGAACTTCGTCGTCTAGAATCTCTGCAGCGGTACCCGGCAGAGTATTCAGCCCAGCCAATTGCAATTGCTTCAAGAACTCTTCAAGACTAATACCGAGTGTGGCTGCACCCTGCCAGACTTCTAATGGCGAGAAGGCATGGATATGCATCTGGGGGGTAGCCTGACGCACCGTGTGCAAAATATCGAGGTAGGTCTGCCCTGTATAATCGGGGTGAATGCCACCCTGCATACAGACTTCCGTTGCGCCGCGATCCCATGCTTCTGTGCAGCGCCGCGCCATCTCTTCTGCGCTTATATCGTAAGGCTTACCACGTAAATTCTCGCTGTGCTTGCCTTTCGAGAATGCGCAGAACTGGCACTTGAAATAACAGACATTGGTATAGTTGATGTTGCGATTTACAACATAGCTTACCGTGTCGCCATTGACCGTGTGACGCAAAGCATTCGCGCGCTGAGCGATATAGGCAAAGTCTTGTCCGCGCGCCGCAAATAAGCGTGCAATCTGTGTCTCGTCGACGCGCTGTTGCGACTCGCACTGCGCCACGATCTCGAGTACATCCGCAGACACGGCTCCGACCTGCACGGTTTGCTCGAGTAGCTTCGCCTCGATTTCGGGCAACTGCATGCTCTCGCCGGGCATCCAACTATCGCGGCGCGCATAGCCCATGCTGTCTATTTGTCTGAGCACCGCGCTGCGCACACTCTCATCAAGCCAGCGTTGCGGCTCGCGTGCGTAGTTAGGGTATATGGTAAGGCGCTGCTCTAAGAACTTACCTGCCGCCGCAGTCTCGCGAGCTAGCAGGTCTAGATGAGGCCACGGCGCTTCGGGATTCACGTGGTCGGGCGTTAAAGGAGACACGCCACCCCAGTCGTCGATGCCGGCGGCAATCAGTTGCGGCAGCACACCTGGGCTAAGATTAGGCGGTGCCTGTATATTCATCTGCGCACCAAATATCAGACGCGCTACGGCGATAGTCCAGAGCAGCTCGTTGAGATCTGGTTCCGGCGCCTGCGCCATTTTAGTGTCCGGTTTAGCGCGGAAGTTCTGCACAATAATTTCTTGAATATGCCCGTAACGGGCATGAATCGCCCGAATAGCGAGAAGGGACTCGATGCGCTCCAACCGAGTCTCACCGATACCGATCAGAATGCCAGAGGTGAAGGGCACGTTTGCCTGCCCAGCTAACTCTAGAGTCTCTAGACGCACTTTAGGATCTTTATCGGGGGAACCATAGTGAGGCATACCCTTCTCACACAGTCGCGAGGAGGCCGACTCCAGCATGATTCCCATAGAAGCACTTACCGGGCGCAGCATCGCGATCTCTGCGGCGCTCATGCAACCCGCATTGATATGCGGCAACATTCCCGTTTCTTGCAACACTCGACGCGCTACTTCACGCACATAGTCGAGTGTGGTTGCGAAACCCATTTCATCAAGCGCGTTACGGGCGGCGCTATAGCGTAGCTCGGGCTTTTCTCCAAGCGTAAAGAGTGCTTCTTGGCACCCCATGGCGGCGCCTTGTCGACAAAGCTCTAACACTTTGTCGACTGGCATATACGCTTGCTCTATTCGTTTCGGAGTTTTTGCGAAGGTACAATAGTGGCAAACATCGCGGCACAAATGCGTCAATGGGATGAACACTTTACGCGAGTAGGTGATAAGTTTGCCGTGCTGCTCATCGCGCAAGCGTGAAGCCACTGCTGCGAGTGCAGCAGTGTCGTCGATATTGGCTAAAGCTAAAGCTTCAGTGTCACTAAGCGATAGCCCAGTTAATAGTGCATTACTCACGCGTGTGCCCCTTACTACAATGTTAGGCCTTGTGCCAAAGAACTAGCGTGGTACGTAAGGGCGCCCGATAATCAAAGAAGGGTCCACACCAGGTATAGGTACTAATTTCTGTGGGCGTCCTGCCTGATTATCCGTCCCGTACAAATTGCCATCGACGTCTACCGATAGAGAATGCATTTCTATCCACATGTCGGGACCTTCGACTGGCAAATTAAATACATAGGTCGAGTTACCTTCCAGATCGAACTTTACGATCTTGGGCGGCTGCAGGTCTGTTACCCAAGCGGCATTCTCTGTCACTGTGATATCGAGAGGTAAGCCTAGGCCTTCCCAAGTCTTTACATATTCATAGGTAGGATAAGCGCTAGAGCTATGGGCCGCAGTCTGCTTAAAGACTTTAACGTTGGCGTTATCGCGGTCAAGTGCGTAGAGGTGCTCATTAGGACCTAATGCAAGGGAGTGTACCGAGGCAAACTGATGCGGTGCGTCGCCCTCTTCACCGAACTCAGAATGGTAACTGCCATCGGCGTTGCGAACCACGATGCGCTTATTAGCGCCAAGACCGTCTGCGATTAAAATTTTGCCATCGGGCAAGAAGGCAACATCTTGGGGAAGATCATAATGAGTCTCATCTTTCGCAGCGACATTCTTCTCGCCAAGAGTCATGAGCAGTTTGTCACCATCGTTTGAGAACACATAGATGATGTTGCCAGTCTCGTCTACCAACCAGAGACGCTTCTCTGGATCGTAAGGACTGATGCGCAATTTGTGTGGACCTGGGCCATCGGTCCCGGTGAACAGGTGATCCCAATGATCCCAAACTTCAAGCACGTTGCCGTCGCTGTCGATCACGTAGATGCAGTTTTGCCAAACACGGCCACGACCGCGCAAAACATTCCAACCCATAGAGCCAGCGAAATTTGTGTATTCAGACGGAAGAGGGTCAGGTAGCTCAGTTTCGCCGCGTTGCAGCATAAAGATGCGATCTTGCGACTCCACCACTACGCTAGAGTTGCCGCCCCAAGTGAAACCTTCCCCTGCAAAAGGTTGCATCCACTTCTGCGTAGTGAACTCATAGGGGCTTGGCCCAGCTTCAACTAGTTCCTGCGCAAGGACAGGTACGCTTAAAAATCCGGCAAACAACAATGCCGCCGTTCGACTAGCGTTTCTCATGCTGGTACTCCAATTTTTGTTACAGTCTGTGACTCACTGTCACAGACGTTTGTTATTGTTATTTAATGTCCAATTGAGTTTACAGCTTATTCGATAAATCTCAACAAAGAGCTAACGACAGCTTGGCCACTGTACTGCGTATAAGCCTTTCGGTACGATGAGCCGCTATAGGCAAGCACACCCCATAACTGATCAAATCCTTGGTTCAAAAAAGCCCATGATGCAGGCCAAACGCAAATCGATACGCTGCAAACCCCTGATTCGACTGGGATTGGCGTTTATTACCGGGCTCACCCTATTAAACAGCACTTTGGGCGCCGAAGACCCTATTGCCCAGGGCCGCAGTGCTCGCCTACGCCCGAACTTCGAGGGATCTTGGGAAAAGGATTTCGGTCGCAGCGATAAATGGGATGTCGAGTTGCAACGCACTATCGACCAACTGAACAGGGAGATGGAGCGCTCACAAGGAAGAGGCGATGGCGGCAGCATCGGAATTAGCAATCCACGTCGCGGCGCTGGCAACTTAATTTCCCACGCCCGCTTGGCCGAGTTGATAACACGGCAGACCACGATGCGTATCGTGCAAACAGACGCAGAGGTGCGCATCGAACGCCCAGGAGATGCGGCGCTGATATGCAGCACCGCAAGTAGTGAAGAGGATAGTTTCAATAGCCCCCACGGAAAGGAGTACTGTGGGTGGGACAGGCAGCAATTAGTGTTTCAGATTAGCCTTGCCGACGGTGTGCTAATCGAGCATCGCTTTAGTGTCGACCCAAGTGGCGAGAGCCTGAGCATGCTTACGAGCGTATCTAGCCGTAACTCCCTGCCCTTCAACCTCATTAGCTTCTATACCTCCTACGACGCCCCAGAAGATGGCATTCATTGCGTACAGACCCTAAGCCGCGGCCGAGTCTGCAGCGCGCGAAATCCAGAGGAAGCTACCCGTTGAGCGACATATCCAATTGGCGGCGCCTGAGCCTATGTGCCTCACTCACCCTTCTTTTAGCTGCCTGCGCTGCGGCGCCAAGCCCAGAACCGGCCGGGCCGCCTCCGGTGGGCACCGTATCCTTAGTCACTGCCAACAACTCGCCCGCAGAGGCGCAGTCATTCGACATAGGCGTACTCGTCTTCTCGACTCTCGCAGGGAATGAAGAGATTAATCGATCCGGCGCCGAGATCTTCTCGCAGATAAGGAAAACTGAGACGCAATATCTGCCGGTAGCCTTGCGCAGCACTTTGGCAGCCTCCAATCAATGGGGCGTGGTGCGGGTACTGCCAGACACCGACCCCTCCCTCGATATAATTATTGAGGGAACAATATTACGCTCCGATGGTGCGGATCTAGTACTACATATACGGGCTACCGATAGCACTGGCCGCGTCTGGTTAGATCAGGACTATGTCGACAATGCCCGAGTGGCAGACTACCCAGACTCGGCTCCCATGCTTCTGGATCGCGGCCTTACCTTCGGCACAGACCCCTTTCAGGACATCTACGCAGCCATCGCTAACGACCTTCTTGCCATACGCCAGAGTCTTACTCAGCCAGCGCTCGACGAGATTCACAACGTTACCCAGTTGCGCTACGCAAGTGACCTATCGCCGGAGGCCTTCTCCCGTTATTTACAAGAGGATGAGTCGGGCTTACTAAGCGTTACAAGACTGCCAGCGAGCAACGATCCATTACTGCGCAATGTTGCCGACATCGGCGCGCGTAACGAGATATTCATCGATACCATCGACGAGTATTACGAAGCCCTGTATCAAGACGTAAAACCAATCTATGATATCTGGCGCCAGTATTCCTTCGAACAAGTTACCGAGGAACGCTCTAGTTTAGAGCGCGCCCGCAGCGGTAACAGCAATAGCGGAAGCTTTGAAGCGATTAGCCAGAACTATAATCGCTACAAGTGGAGCAAGATATTCGAGCAGGAGTTTGTCGCCCTCGCCTCTGGCTTTGTAAGTGAAACGGCGCCTGCAGTACTCGAACTAAGCCGCAACGTAAATGGTCTGAGTGGACCTGTCGAGGAACAATATGCCCAGTGGCGCGTGCTGCTACGCGGCCTATTCGAGATTGAAACTGAGGGGCTTAACGCCAGCCCCCTATTGAACACCCCTTAAGGAAACATCTTGCTATGCTACGCCTCGGCTTAATGTGGGCAGCACTATTGCTGTTGCTAACCCCTATCTTCGCACTTCAAGCCCAGACGCCCGCACTCGATGCCGTGCGCACCCCTTTCACCAACACACTTCAAGATGACTGGCTGAACCAAGTCTTACCCGAGGCTTCGCGCTTTTCCGACAAAAGCGGAGAGCCACCAGTATTTCGCGGCTATAGAACTGGCGCAGATGGCGCTGAAGAGCTAGCAGGTTTCGTCTTCTTAAGCGCTGATGTGCCACCCGAGGAGAAGGGCTTCGCTGCCCCAATCGACATGCTGATCGGCATGAACACGGCCGGCGCACTCACAGGCATGAAGGTACTCAACTACACGGAGTCATATCGTTACTCCCTTGGCGACTTCGTTGCGGACCCCGCTTTCCAGCTACAGTTCAAGAACAAAGCGATAGAGGATGAGTTTCGCGTGATGCGGGATATCGACGGACTTGCGGGCGCTACAATGACCAGCTTCGCCATCAGCCAGGGAGCGCGCGGCGCGGCGCGGCGTGTGGCAACTGCTTACTTAGGCTATGAAGAGGTGGACCAGCAGACTCTTGCCTACATAGCTAACGCAAAAACCGAGATCGAGTCCATGAGCTGGGAGGACATGCTGGCCACAGACATGATCAGTGTTATGACCGTTCCGCTGCCGATGGACCAAGAGATCATTCTCTCAGCAATGTTCATCGGACACCCTGTCATCGGCGAGCACGTCATCGGCGTAGAGGACTTTGAGAGAGCCGATAGAGATTCGCGCGCCCGTCTGGGTGGCGACGGCTTGATACTATTGGCAGTTGGGGGCAGCGGCGCCACTGCGTTTCGCGCCAATATGCTCTCCATCGCACAGGGTGATGGCAATGCACAGCGGCTGGACCCTAATAATTTCGTAACCGCAGGTAGCGCAGACGAGGGTGCAATCACTGGGCACGCCAACTACGCCGGCGCGATCGTGCTAGAGGATACTATCGATCTCTCACAGCCCTTCAGTATTCTGTACAAGCCTCGCAGCAGCCCCGAAAACATTGGCATGGAGTACAGCATCTACCCTCTTGGCCAGGCACTCATCAATGGCGACCCCATCCTCTCCGAAGCCGACCTCGAACGCGAGCGTATAGCCCAATCGAATATCTTCGTGCGGCTTTGGTTTGCCCCTCCTTGGGGTGTGACGCCCTGGGTAGAGGTGCTAAGCCTCTCGTTGATACTCGGCCTAGTAATGACCGCCTTCCTTCGCAAGGACGCGCGCGTACGCTGGGTAGCGCTGACAGCAACTCTTTTGTACCTAGGCTTCTATAAAGGCGGCTTTCTATCCGTTGCCCATATCACTGGCGCTATCCACCAGGGCCCAAGCATCTTCCTAGGTAATCTACCGATGCTGATGGTCATCGTGTTTACCATCGTCACAACTATTATCTGGGGGCGCGTCTTCTGCTCCTCGCTCTGTCCATTCGGCGCCGTACAGGATGTGATTGCACGCTTCACACCGAAAGCTTGGCGCTTCAAGATGCCACAGCTAATCCACGACAATGCGCTGTATGTTAAATATGCGGTTCTCGCATTGATTATCGGAACGGCAATCTCAGGGAGCAGTATTAGCCTGTTCCAATATTTCGAACCCTTCGGCACACTGTTCTTTTTTAGCTCTTCCATGTTGCTGTGGTCGATACTCATTCTGATACTCATCGCCAGCGTACTGGTCGAGCGTTTCTATTGCCGCTATGTTTGCCCACTAGGTGCAGCACTTGGCATTGTTGCGCTTATCAGCCCACTGCGCATTAACAGAGTGCCACAATGCACACTATGCAAAGTGTGTGAGCATGCCTGCCCCACTGGCGCTATTCGCAAAGAGAAGATCGATTTCAAGGAATGCGTGCGCTGTGATATTTGCGAGAGCAAACTCATTCGGAAGGCGGGGAGCTGCCGTCATTCGATGGCAGAGATTAACCGACGTCAGAAACCGAGCAATCGTATCCCTAGTCGCGAGATAGACACCTACACCCCAGCCTAAATTTTATAAGGAGCGCGATGTCTCACATTCTGCTCACAGGATTCACCCCTTTCGATGGGCGCGAGTTCAATGCATCATGGATCGCAGTGCAGGCCCTTGTCGCAGCCCATCGTAGCCAACATGTATTGCACGGACTTCGCATCCCTGTGTGCTGGGGGGCGCCACGGCCGGCAATCACCAAGGCGTTCGCTCGATGGCAGCCACGCTGCATCATCGCCATGGGGGAAGGCGCTGCTGGCTTGTTTAAGATCGAAACACTAGCACGCAACAAACGCGCGCCACGCAAAGATAACAACGAACAACTTCCGCCGCACCCTCTTATAGAACCACAGGGGCAGGACAGCTATCCTGCAAGTACCGATTACTCCGTACTATGCGCGCGTCTTTCTGCAGCCGGCTATCCGGCGCAACTATCGAACGATGCGGGGGCGTATTTATGCGAAGAATTACTCTACAGCTTAGAGGCCTTGAAAACACTACACGCCAGCTTGCAGACCGTATTGTTCGTGCACCTCCCCCCTTTCGGCAGTAGCCTAGACCTAGAGGGCAAGAAGCGCAGCTGCGATGCGGCTCTGCTGCTTGAGTTCTCTGAACAGTTACTCGCCAGCCTTGACGAGCAGCAGCTGCTCTAAGCTCGGTCAATTTGACTACTGACGATCTCCTTCGCGCGCTACTTAGGAGGAAAGAACTAGCCGAAATCGCTACCCTTGATACCCCGTACCGACGACCCGAAAACACCCCCCTTACGATCTGGACCGCCCGATATCCTTGATTGATTTAAACCAAGCAGGCAAGCAAATTTTTCTGAATCGTGTCAAACTACGCGCCTATCGATCTACAATTAGGAGATTTAAATGAGCAGCACACCGCAAGTTCCTGAAGATTCCGAGCACAAATTAAGCTTGCGACATTTATGTCTTGAGGACTATGCAGATGTTAAAGCCATGTGGGACAACATCTACCAAGATTTTCACAGCTCATTCCCCGAAAAGCAGTTTCGCACTCAGCTCAAAGTATTCCCCGAGGGCCAAATCTGTATCGAAGACCATGGTAAAGTAGTCGCCGCCGCGTTTTCGGTGATCGTGGATTATGACAAGTTCGGTGATAAACATACTTACGAAGAGATTACCGGCAACGCCTACCTGAGCACCCACGACCCAAAGGGCGACGTGTTATATGGTGTAGACGTATTTGTGGACCCTCAGTATCGTGGCCTGCGCCTGGGGCGCCGCCTCTACGAGGCCCGCAAAGAACTGTGCCAGAGCCTTAACCTAAGCTCGATCATCGCTGGCGGACGCATTCCTAATTTCATTAAGTATGCGGATAAATACTCGCCCCACGAGTACATCGAGCAGGTCAAAAAGAAAGAGATTTACGACCCTATTCTTAGCTTCCAACTTTCCAACGATTTCGAAGTTAAGCGCTTGCTAAAGGCTTACCTCCCCGAAGACAAAGAGTCGATGGGTTTCGCCACTCTTCTGCAATGGCACAACCTGTACTACGAACCAAAGAAGAGCCCACTGTTCGGCGGCGTGCGTACTTCCGCGCGCATCGGGCTCGTGCAATGGCAGATGCGAACAGTTAAGTCTATAGAAGAGATCCTACAACAGTTTGAATACTTCGTAGACGCGCTGTCCGACTACCAGTGCGACGCGGCGTTGTTCCCCGAGTTTTTTAACGCCCCTTTAATGGGTATCGATACCCACGAAACCTCGCTTGACGCAATAAAATATTTGGCAACTTGTACTGATACGATCATTCAATCAATCAGCAAAATGGCGGTCTCCTACAATATCAATATTATCGCCGGCTCTATGCCGATCATTGAGGACGAGCTACTGTACAACGTTGCGTTCCTATGTCGACGAGACGGCACCATCGACAAGCAATATAAAATACACCCGACACCTACAGAGAAGCGCGATTGGATAATGGAAGGTGGCGACAGCCTCAAAGTATTCGATACCGACTTCGGTAGAATTGGCGTGTTGATTTGTTACGACGTAGAGTTTCCGGAACTTGCTCGACTACAGGCCGACAACGATATGCAGGTCCTGTTCGTCCCATTCTGGACCGACACGAAGAACGGCTATCTGCGTGTGCGCTGCTGCGCACAGGCTCGCGCAATTGAGAACGAATGTTATGTCGCCATCGCCGGCAGCGTAGGCAATCTTCCCAAGGTAGACAATGCCGATATTCAATATGCTCAGTCCGCAGTATTCTCGCCTTCGGACTTCGCCTTCCCCTATGACGCGATCATGGCTGAGACCACGCCCAACACAGAGATGACTTTGATTGTGGACTTGGACTTAGAGAAGTTGAAGAAATTGCGCAACGAGGGCTCGGTGCGCAATTACTTAGACCGCCGCCGCGATCTGTATGACGTGCGCTGGATGAATGAGCAAGGACCGGACGCGGAATAAATCCGCGCCTCTATTCTTCGTCATTAGCATCCTGGGGGCTACGCGCAAGCGTCGCCCCCATTTCACGCATATCCACGCCACTTGGGTGCTGGAATACCCGCAGACCAAACTCCGGCAAAATTGCCAACAAGTGATCGAATATATCCGATTGAATGCCTTCGTATTCGGGCCATACAGTCGTGCTCGTAAAACAGTAGACCTCTAAGGGCAATCCATCGGAGGTCATCGCGAGCTGACGCACCATAAGCGTCATATCCTGGTTCAACATCTTGTGCTTGCGAAGGTAGCGCTCAACATAGGCACGGAAAGTGCCGATATTGGTGACTCTTCGCGCATTGACCGCATCGCTATTCTGCGCCTTGAGCTCTGCATTCCATTTTTCGATATCTTTCTGCTTGTCGTTCAGATACTCATCGATAAGCTGGAAGCGATGGAGCTTTTCGATCTCCTCGTCTGCGAGGAAGTGCACGCTGGTCTGATCAAGAAGAATGGCACGCTTAATGCGGCGCCCGCCGGACTCCTTCATACCTCGCCAATTCTTAAAAGGGTCGGAAATGAAGCGCTTGGTAGGGACAGTCGTGATGGTCTTATCCCAGTTCTGAATCTTAATCGTATGTAGTGCGATATCGATGACGTCGCCATCGGCATTCAGCCCTGGCATCTCTACCCAGTCTCCAACGCGGACAATATCGTTCGAGGAGATCTGCACACTAGCGACCAAGGACAGTAGAGTGTCCTGAAACACCAGGATCAACACCGCCGCCATCGCACCTAAGCCAGACAGCAAGATGAGCGGTGAGCGGTCGATCAAGGCTGCCACAACGAGAATGACTGCTAGCAGGTACACGACAATCTGAACAACTTGAATATAACCTTTGACCGGCCGCCGATAAGCATCTTCGCGGCGCTGGTAAAGCTGCGTAATCAGGTCGAGAACACCACTTACCCCCAATGCGATCACTAGCACAATGATTGCGCTACAGACATTGCGTATCACCAGCACCACTGGCTCGGGTAAGCCTGGGACCAAAGTCACCCCCAAGGAGATGATTAACGCTGGCACTACATTTGCGAAGCGTGCGGTAACGCGACGATCTAGGAGAGCCGTGTCATGGCCGATTGGAGAAGCACGCAGTGCGCGATAGATTCCCCTGACAAGAATGCGCTTGACGAGCCAGTTGCTGATCCAAGAGGCAACCAACAAGGCACATACGCTGATTAGGGTAAGTAGTTCGGGATAGTTTTCCAGCCAAGCCAGAATGGCTTCGTATTGCTCTAGCATTCAAATCCCTATAAGACGGGTGGGGCCAGCGCCAGAGTTTGACGCCGGCCCCACGTTTAGAAAGTACCAGTTACTTTTAAGGAGACAACTCGGCCGGAACCACCACATTGATCCTCGAATTCTTCGATGATACCGCTAGTGATCGGGCCAAGATAGCGATGTCTTTCGCGACACTGGTCTTTGCTACCCGCATCGCGCGCGTCAAAGCGGAAGGTGATGCCATTAAACGCCACAAACTCTACAAAGGCGTCAATCTGGGGATCCCCCGCTGAGTATTCGACATCGTCGATATCGTAACGCACCATATTGCCGTCGAAGCGATTATTCCAACTCATCCCATAATTCAAGCGCAGAGTGGGAATATCATGACGGAAACCGAGCATTAGTCGGCCGCGATTATAATTCGTAAAACGACGATCGATACCTAGGAAAGGGTCTTCGATCTCAGAGTCTTGCACGCTAAAACTTGATGTTAGAAGTAGATTCGGCATGCTGATCATCTTCATACGCAGGCTCGCATTTAGGTTTAGACCATACATTATGCCATCGCCAATATTGCCATTTGTAGAGGCAATATTGGTCGCTGAAGTCGAAATATCGATACGATCGATAACATCAACATGCTTCATATAGCGCATATCGCCATCGATAACGCCGATGTCATCTGCGAGACGATATTCGAAACCAAGGCGCGTAATGAACACCTGCTCTTGCTTAAGATTAGAGTTACCCGCCTGCGTGTTCGAGTCATTGTCCTGGTTGTCACTGGCCGCCACGAAATCACTGAAGCTCAGCTGTTGAACAATCCTTTCAGCGTTCCAGTTCAGCTGGAACGTCGGCGTTACGTCAAAACGGAAATCGACCTTCGGCTTGAGGAAGGCAAAATCGCGCTGGTTGTATACATCGCCAGTCTGCGTAATCTCGGACATCTCGTATACAAGTGAGCTCTCGAGCGTCATGCGCGAGTTAAGCTGCCAGTTGTGAACCACGAAGGGCTCTACACGAATCTCCTCCACTGTGGAGTTGGAATTAGACACTTTCTGCGGCACGAGCCCACCGAAATCTGCTGATGGCGTGCCAGTGGTGGATCGCAGCGCATAGCGCAAGCTGGAGTCCAGAATGGTTTGTGCGCGCTCAGCACCGAACTCAATGTCCTGACCTTGAGCCACGTTCATGGAGTAGGAACCGCGCACGATACGCTCGCGTGTAGTGCTGGCGGACGCTAGGAAAAGGTTCTTAGACTCTGTGCCATTGCTATATAGATCGTAGCGCTCACGCACGTTGGCGCTATCATTCTCGTTGGTCACTACGATAACCTTAAAACGCTGCCCGTTGGCAAAGTTGTACTCATAGTCGCCGCCAATCTCCCAGTTATCTTGATCTTCAGGATTATCTTCGCGCTGCACGGCGAGGGTAGTTGGGTTAGCTCGCAGATCTGTAGTCCAGCGATCTACATCGTTGTCGCTATCCCGTATACCGTAGAGACCATTTAAGCGAACGCTGCTGCGCTCATTGATCTCATAGCCTAGATTCGTCGAGAAGTTATAGTCGGTGCGATCGCGAGTGCGCTCTTCGCGCACCTGATCGTTGAAGGACCAATCGCCTAAGCGGCTAGTCTCTTTAGAGGTGTAGTGCTCATAACGTGGCTCGGCTTGGCCGCTAAACAGATAAGTGAGGGCACCGGACTGACCGCTGTAGGCAATTGACCCGCCTGGCACAACTTCGCCATCAATGTAACGATCTGCATTGGCTTGGTAAGAAATGGTATCGGTGTCGAGCGCTTCGAGCAGTACAACGTTTACGATCTGACCGCTGCTGCGCACATCCAGCTCAGCGGAAGTGCCGCGGATGAGCTCGATATAGTCCACCTGAGAAGCGCTGATGCGGCCCAGCTGATCGCGGGACTGGTTGCCTTTACCCGCCATGCGCTTGCCATCGATCAGGATTTGATCACCGCCACCGGCGCCTAGGCCGCGTCCGCCGCCACCACCGCCGAAACCACCACCTCCGCCGCCACCAGAAGAGACGCCCGGAATGCGGTTGATCATATCCTGCGCAGTGGTCGGTGCCCACTCAGAGAAATAAGAGGAAGGGTAGCGTACGCTACTATCCTCAGAATTCGTTGATTGCGAGAAAGAAAGAGCGGAATAACTGCTAGTTACGAGCAGAATCGACGCAGTGAGTAATGACTTGCGGAAGGTGGAATTCATTCTTTTTTGTGCCCTTGCCCTAAAATTAAGTGCGTACGCTATTAAAAAACGTGCGTTGATGCAATTTAATATCATTCGTAATACATAAAATCACTTTCTTGCCATAGTTCTGACAAAGATCGTCAAACTTGACGACAGGCCTAGGCCCCAAGGCATATACATCATTGTGTTTCGGCTTTCGCAAAGAGGCTTAGCCAGTTCATTCGATCGCTATACTTAGCGTCTGAGACCGGCATTTGCCCTATGCCATTCTCTCTATCCCTGAATTCGTCAACTACCGGACGCTGGCCTTGGCGGAAGGCCAGATGATATTCTGCAAAACGTAAGCAACACAGAAAAGGTTTAACGAATGCTCGAGTTTGCCCACATCATCCAGATCAATGATCCTGAAGACCCTCAAATCCCCCCAATGAGTCGACAACAATTGTGGGACGGCCTGCTATTCCGCTCAAAATATCCAGAGCATTTTACCCCTGCTCTTAATAGCAGCATAGAGCACTATACGGATGACGGATTTGTACGCAAACTCAGCTTCGGCGAAGGGCATCTGCGCGATCGCGTCACCTTAATAGAGATGGAAGAGATTAGGACCGCACCCGCAGACGAGCAGCAGGCGCTCTTTGCACAGAGTATTACTAGAATCGAAGAGCCCGTTCCTGGTTATTTGTTCGTGCGCTTCATGTATCGCCGAGACGAACCGCCAGCGAGTGATGGAGTCGACGTAGCGGAGTATCTTAAATCCGCCTATGTGCAGAACGACCGAGAGGCCATTAGTCTTATTCGCAAGTTTGCGATAGAAGGCCTGCCCGGCGAGGGCTCATGGCTCCAATGACACACCGAGCAATTGCCCGTAGCGGTCCTCGGTAACATGCTCCATAGACAACTCACCGCTTAATATGTCGTCGACATCGCGAGCGATGACCTGCACAGCGGCGATACGATACTCGGCCGAATACTCCGCCTGCATTACACCTGCCCATAGGCTCAACATCCGCGAGTCTATCTGACGTACTTCGTTATCTTTGGCCCACTCACCGGATATCTGCGCGCCAATGCGCTCGAGGTGACCGTCGATCGCTCTAAATTGCACTGGCTCCAAATCCACCAATACGGATTCAGAGATATCCTGCCAACCGATAGGCATCATTTCCCAGCCTTCATAGAAACGGGCAACCCAAACCAGATACTCGACTTCAGACTGACGCGCTTGATTGCCCCCGTCTTCGCGATAGAGTTGCTTAAAATAGCTTTGCTGAGGAATTTGCTCGGGCCACTGCTCAAGTATTGCACTGCTCATGCAACTCGTCAGAAGCATTACCCAACCCATCAATACTGCTAATTTCATTATCTACGCAAACTCCAACTTACTAATTCACTTTGGGACATCATAGCAAACCCTGACGCAGGATTGGGCGTTAACCGAACCTATCGCCCATTCCAAGCAAAAGCTCAACTTGCAAGAGTTTGCCCACATTTGCTCAGTTGTTGTCTTAGTAGAACAAAGCTGTTTGAATTCCTGCATGCCTTTATATACAGCACAGCTAAATACTAGGCCTCGAGCTTCCCTACTAAGCAAGGAATTCCATCACCATGAGCGAAACAATACCCGTCTGCCGACACTGGCGAGCCGTACACGATGAAGACGGCATACTATGGCTGTTTATCGATCGCGAAGGGGAGGCAGTGAACGCCCTTTCAGAAGAAGTCTTACGTGAATTCGACGCCCTGCTGGACTACGCCAAGAAGACCCCTATTAAGGGACTAGCGATACTCTCAGACAAGCCGAGCGGATTCATTCTCGGAGCTGACATTCGCGAATTCGACGGTTTCACTGACGCGGAGCAAGTCACGGCCTCTATCGAGGAAGTCCACGACATGTTCCGCAAGCTGGAGAGCCTTAACTGCCCGACTGTAGCTGCATTCGAAGGATATTGCCTTGGGGGCGGCCTAGAGCTCGCTCTGTCTTGCTCATACCGAATTGCCAAAGACATCCCCTCTACCAAAATCGGCTTCCCTGAGGTCCAGCTAGGCATCTTCCCCGGTTTCGGTGGCTCTGCTCGTTCAGTGCATCAAATTGGTGGATTGAAGGCTATGGAGATTATGCTCTCTGCTCGCCAACTCGGAGCCCGTCAAGCCCGCGCAGTCGGCTTGATCGATGAGGTTATCGGTCGTCATGAGGAACTCTACTGGGCCGCTAGGCGAGCCGTGTTGAGTAAGCGTAAGAGTCGCAAACCGAGCTTACTAGCTCGCGCTAGCAATTGGGGCATAGCCCGTGGCTTCCTCGCCAAGCAGATGCGCAAACAGACTGCCATGCGCGCCAGAGAGGCACATTATCCGGCGCCGTACCGTCTCATCGATACCTGGGAGGCGGTAGGCGGCGATCGCGACGCTATGATGCGTGCGGAGGCCAAGGCTGTGGGTCGCCTAATGGTGACGTCTCAAGCAGATGGGCTGCGGCGTGTATTCGGCCTCATGGAGAGGCTGAAACGCGAGGGTAAGAAAAGCGATTTCCGTGCACGCCGCGTCCATGTCATCGGCGCAGGAGTAATGGGGGGCGATATCGCTGCCTGGTGCGTACTGCAAGGCTTAGAAGTGAGCCTGCAGGATCGCGAGTTGAAGTTCATTACTCCCGCCTTGCAACGCGCCGAAGCCTTATTCAAGAAGAAGCGTTTGAGCCCTGCAGCTGTCAAGGCGGCAATGGAGCGCCTTCGCCCGGACGTCGAAGGAGCCGGTATCCCGCTGGCCGATGTAGTGATCGAAGTCATTGTGGAACGCCTCGACGCCAAACAGGCGCTACTCAAGTCTGTAGAAACCCAGTTGCGCGAGGGAGCAATACTCGCCACCAATACTTCATCGATCCCGATTGAAGAGATTGCAGCGGCGCTTGCTCATCCGAAGAGACTCATTGGCCTGCACTTCTTCAACCCTGTCGCCAAGATGCCACTAGTAGAGGTGGTACAGGGGGCGCAGAGCGACCCAGAAATCCTGGCCAAAGGAGCTGCGTTCTGTGGCCAAATCAATCGATTCCCATTACCTGTAAAGAGTAGCCCAGGCTTCCTAGTCAATCGCGTCCTCGCTCCCTATATGCTCGAAGCGATGCTGATTCACCAAGAGGGTGTGCCTATAGAGGCAATAGACGAGGCTGCCTTGGAGTTTGGCATGCCAATGGGGCCCGTGGAGTTAGCGGATACCGTGGGTCTCGATGTCTGCGCCATGGTGACTAAGACCCTGGGTGGCTCTGCGCAGGCCGAACAAGCCACCCCGGAGGAGGTTCAGGCAGGAGCGACGCTGCAGAAATTAGTCGACGAGGGGAATCTGGGGCGCAAATCCGGGCAAGGCTTCTATCGATGGGAGAAAGACAAAGTAGTCAAGCAGAAGGAGCGCATTGCAGGCCATGACTTAGCGCCGATTCGCGAACGCCTAATACGAGTTTATACCAGCGAATGCGAAGCGGCCCTGCGCGATAGCATCGTCAGCGATGCGGACCTACTCGATGCCGGCATGGTCTTCGGAACAGGGTTCGCCCCCTTCCGAGGCGGACCGATGCATTACCTGCACAGCACTCAAGGAGATGCATAACATGAATCAGCTCAAACGGGTCGCCATCATCGGCGGCACACGTATTCCATTCTGCCGCTCTAATTCGGCCTACGCGCAGCTTAGCAATCTAGACATGCTAACGGACACACTACAGAGACTAGTCGATCAGCACGGCATAGCGGGACGCAAGATCGACGAGGTGATCGCCGGCGCTGTCACCACTCACTCTAGGGACTGGAATCTCGCTAGGGAGGCCGTGCTCAGCACGAATCTTTCACCTGCAACACCCGCCACCACTCTGCAGATGGCCTGCGGCACCTCTTTGCAAGCAGCCCTTCTAGTTGGGGCACGCATCGCCACTGGTCAAATCGACAGCGCGATAGCCGCGGGATCGGACACAACTAGCGATGCACCGCTGGTCTTGCAACCTCGACTCACAAAACGCCTGCTTGGAGCGACACAGGCCAGATCTTTCTCCGCCAAGCTGCGTAGCTTCAAAGGATTCAGGCTTAGCGAACTCGCACCACAAGCCCCCGCCAACGGCGAGCCGCGCACGCGCCTATCTATGGGTCAGCATTGCGAGATGATGGCCAAGGAGTGGGAAATTAGTCGCGAGGCGCAAGACCAGTGGGCGCTTGAGAGTCACTTAAAAGCCGCCGCGGCCTATGAGGAAGGTTTTTTCGACGACTTGCTCAGCCCCTATCAAGGCGTGGCTCGTGACAACAATATGCGGCCCGACAGCAGTCTCGACAAACTAGCCGCATTGCGCACGGTCTTCGATCGCTCCCCACAGGGCACGCTGACTGCGGCCAACAGCACACCTCTAACCGATGGCGCCGCAGCCGTTTTCTTGTGCAGCGAGGACTACGCAAGTCGCAACGGCCTATCAGTTCAGGCATGGCTCACTTTAGGACGCACCAGCGCCGTCGATTTTGTCGGCGGAGAGGGCCTACTTATGGCCCCCACAGTTGCGGTCAGTGAATTGCTGCAAGCCGCCCAACTTAGCCTGCAAGACTTTGACTACTACGAGATACACGAGGCTTTCGCAGCCCAGGTGTTGTGCACCTTAAAAGCCTGGGAGGATCCGGTGTACTGCAAAGAAAAACTAGGCCTATCGCAGGCACTCGGTAGCATCGAGCGCAGCCGCATTAATGTAAAGGGCAGCTCTCTAGCCGTGGGCCACCCCTTTGCGGCTACAGGTGCTAGGATCATTGGCACACTTGCGAAATTATTAGACAAACAAAATGGGCAGCGTGGGCTAATCTCGATCTGCACCGCCGGAGGCATGGGGGCAGCGGCAATTCTAGAGAGTGCCAATTAGCGAGTGAAGCTTGATTTAGGTCAGGGAAAACGTACAAAGCGAATTGAACAAAAGGTCATGAAGTTGCTAGAGTCCCTAGCTAACATGCACAAGTAACGAGGATAGATGCTGGCATCAATTCGCCATGAGAAAACAGAACAGGGGTTATGCTCTTGCGGGAACGTTCAAGTCCTGCTTCAATTAAGCGCCTGAAATTAGCCTTATAAAAAAAATAGCATTGGTATACGGGAGAAAGTTGAATGAATAAAAACTATAAGACCATGTGCGGTATTGCCTTTGGAACTATGATGGTTCTGGCAAGCAGCATCATGCCTGCTTCAGCGCAGGCTCCAATTAGCAATCCACTTTCCTTGACACCTCCGGTAGGTCTGCCAGTAGTCCCTATCTTCGAAGGGGCTTACGAGAATGAAGACGGTTCGGTCTCCTTCTCTTTCGGATATCTGAACCGCAATACTAGCGAACCTATAACTGTCCCAATAGGTCAGAGTAACCGCATTGAACCCGCTCAATTCGACGGGCAGCAGCCAACTTTCTTCGAAACTTCGCGTCACACTGGCGTTTTTACTGTCACAGTGCCGGCCTCCATGCGCGACGACGATGTATGGTGGTACATCAAAACTGGCAGCCATAGTGAGTTGAAAGTTCCCGGACGCCGCGGCCGCTTGGGTTACACTCTCGACAAGACTCCACGTCCGTCAGGTTCACTAGCTCCGTTAGTGTCCTTTACCGCAGGTGGACCTACTGGTCAAAACCCAATGGGCATGACTGCCCAAAATGCCCTTTCGGTGAAGGCAGGAGTGCCTGTGACATTGACAGTGCATACTACAGACCCATCAGTTCGTGACCCTGCAGATCCACGTAACGAGAAACCCATTCCATTACGCGTCTCTTGGCACAAGCATCAAGGTCCGGGCGAGGTCACTTACCAACAACATCCCTCCTCGGAGGATCCAGAGCCATTGAGTGAACTGCAGATCCGTCGCGGTATTTCACTACCCGGTCCAGATCAAACAGTCCTAACTCCCGGCCAGGGTGTAGCGAATGTTATTGCAACATTCTCTGAGCCTGGTGATTATCTTATGCGCACAATGGTCGATAACTGGGATGCAACCGACAGCACCGAAGCGGATCAGTGCTGCTGGACAAATGTGTACCAAAAAGTAACAGTTACGCCTTGATTCTACACACTTTCGCGTTTTTGAATCATTTGCTAGTAACCGCCACTAAGATCACATAGAGTGAGATTTTTGGCGGCGTCACAATTAGTTGCATATACATAAATCAAAGAGTGGACAAGCGACCGCAAGACTAATAATTTGTGGCGACTGCTCACCCATTTACGAGGAGAGGATAATGAAAATCAAGCAGTGTTGGAACAATCAACGCTCAGGGAAGGCCGCTCTAGGCTTTGCAGTCCTGGCAGTGTTTGGATTTACGGCGCAAGCCCAGGCGCAATCGTCTACCCTATCTATCGACTCGGGTGCAGTGACATACGCCGATCATGTAGCAGAAATCATCACGGAAAATTGTGTTGTTTGTCACCGCGAAGGCGGTATCGGCCCAATGCAATTGACCAATTTTGAACAGATTCGCCCTTGGGCACCGCTCATTAGCTTGCGCGTTGCTAATCGCGAAATGCCCCCTTATGCGTATGATCAGCATATAGGCATTCAAGAACTTCAAGGCGATTGGCGTCTTACTGACGAAGAAATCAACACCATCACTAGCTGGGTAGCACAGGGTGCTCCAGAAGGCGATTGGGGCGATCGTAGTCACCCAGTAGCGGATCTTCCAGACGCAGACGAATGGACTTTCGCCGCGCAGTTCGGTGCGCCTACTATGATATTGGATTCGGCGCCCATAGACGTTCC
>TARA_R110002167_G_scaffold346596_2_pt1 | contig 55583 bp, 53 predicted proteins | sample TARA_R110002167 | Tara Oceans TARA_R110002167 (sample SAMEA4398238) | marine metagenome | biome: Polar Biome; feature: [MES] marine water layer (ENVO:01000295) within the mesopelagic zone...; material: water (ENVO:00002006), including particulate matter (ENVO:01000060) such...
TGTATCGTCGCCGCGTGCCCCGACAAAAGATTTTTAACGCCGCTGTTGACAGGTCTTGCCCAAATCCGCACGATGACCCGTTGTGCGGCCCCACTTCCCAAACGCCCCGATCTGATGTATGGCCCAGCCATCTTGAGACGACAGGTGCCCGCATTCCAGCGCCAGACAAGATACCGGAATGAGGGGGAATACGCCCCCTACGCAAAAATAGGGCCAAGGGCCCAAAGGAAAACATAGATGTTCAACGAAGTTAAGAAATCAATCCAGTGGGGCGAAGAAACGCTGACACTGGAAACAGGCAAAGTCGCCCGTCAAGCAGACGGTTCCGTGATTGCCACGCTGGGCGAAACCTCCGTCATGGCCAACGTGACGTTCGCGCGCAAGCAAAAGCCTGGTCAGGACTTCTTTCCCCTGACAGTGCACTACCAGGAAAAATATTATGCTGCCGGCAAAGTGCCAGGTGGCTTTTTCAAGCGCGAAGCACGTCCAACTGAAAAAGAGACGCTGACATCCCGCCTGATCGACCGTCCGATCCGCCCGCTCTTTGTGCCCGGCTTCAAGAACGAAGTCTTGGTGATGTGCACGGTTCTGTCGCATGACCTCGTCAACGATCCAGACATGGTTGCGATGATCGCGGCCTCTGCGGCCCTGACAATTTCCGGCGCGCCGTTCCGTGGCCCGATCGCGGCCTGCCGTGTTGGTTTTGTGGATGGTGAATACATCCTGAACCCTGAAATCGACGACATGCACAACCTGCGCCTTCAGCCTGAGCAGCGTCTCGACCTTGTTGTTGCCGGCACAAAAGACGCCGTGATGATGGTTGAATCCGAAGCATATGAGCTGTCCGAGGCTGAAATGCTTGGCGCGGTGAAATTCGCCCACGACAGCATCCAGCCAGTCATCGACCTGATCATTGATCTGGCCGAAGATTGCGCAAAAGAGCCGTTTGACTTCCAGCCAGAGGATTACTCCGCGCTGTCCGCAGCCGTGAAGGCCGCCGGCGAAGACAAGATGCGCGCCGCTTATGCGATTACCGACAAGCAAGAGCGCACGGGTGCGGTGTCCAAAGCCAAGGACGAGATTGTTGCGTCTTTGACTGAAGAGCAGCAAGCAGACACCAACCTGGGCCCGGCGCTCAAGAAATTGGAATCACAGGTTCTTCGCGGCGACGTTGTAAAAAACGGCAAGCGTATCGACGGTCGTGCACTTGACACCATTCGCCCCATCGTGTCCGAGACAGGCATCCTGCCACGGACCCACGGGTCTGCTTTGTTTACACGCGGCGAGACCCAAGGTCTTGTTGTCACAACACTTGGCACCGGCGACGACGAGCAGATGATCGACGCGCTGACCGGCATGTATAAGTCGAACTTCATGCTGCACTATAACTTCCCCCCCTATTCGGTTGGTGAAGTTGGCCGTGTGTCTGGCCCGGGTCGTCGTGAGATTGGTCACGGGAAGCTGGCTTGGCGCGCGCTTCAGGCGGTTCTGCCACCTGCAACCGATTTCCCATACACAATCCGCGTTGTGTCCGAGATCACCGAATCCAACGGCTCGTCTTCGATGGCGTCGGTCTGTGGTGGCTCCTTGTCCATGATGGACGCAGGTGTGCCATTGAAATCCGCGGTTGCCGGTGTGGCAATGGGTCTGGTGATGGAAGACGATGGCCAATACGCCATTCTGTCCGACATCTTGGGCGACGAAGATCACCTTGGCGACATGGACTTTAAAGTCGCAGGCACCAAGGACGGGATCACATCCTTGCAGATGGACATCAAGATCGCGGGCATCACGCCTGAGATCATGGAAAAAGCATTGGCACAGGCCAAGGCCGGTCGTTTGCACATCCTTGAAGAGATGGGCAAAGCCTTGACTGGTGCAAAAGATCTGGGCGTTCACGCACCCAAGATCGAGACCATGCAGATCCCGACCGACAAGATCCGTGAAGTTATCGGGTCCGGCGGCAAAGTGATCCGTGAAATCGTTGAACTGTCCGGCGCAAAAGTCGACATCAACGATGACGGCGTGATCAAGCTGGCCTCCAACGACGCCGAGGCCATCAAGAAGGCCTACGACATGATCTATTCCATCGTAGCAGAGCCAGAAGAAGGCAAAGTCTACAAAGGCACAGTGGTCAAGCTGGTTGATTTCGGCGCATTCGTGAACTTCTTTGGCAAGCGCGACGGTCTGGTGCACGTATCCCAGATCGAAAACCGCCGCCTGAACCACCCGTCCGATGTTCTCAAAGAAGGACAAGACGTTTGGGTCAAGCTGTTGGGCTTTGACGACCGCGGCAAAGTGCGCCTGTCGATGAAAGTTGTTGATCAGGAAACTGGCGAAGAAGCGAAAAAAGAAGAAGCCGAAGAGTAAGTTTCGGCAGTCTGAAAATTGAAAAGCCCCGGTGGAAACGCCGGGGCTTTTTTGTATGGGGGTGAATGTCGACTTTGAGCCGATTTCGTTGAAAAAGTCGTTGTTTTTGGCGTTGCGTATTTAGCTACTGCGCTGATTTTGCTCTTCGACCAGTCCCTGGTCCTGTTCTTAGCCAGTGGCAGGCACCATTGGCTTGAGTTTTGCTAGTTTGCGGAGGTTTTGGGCGGTTGCGGCGAGAGTAAATTCATCTTGGACACCACATGGCCCTCGCAATCGGAGCCTGCCCAAACCAAGAATTCGTTTGAGATGTGCGAAGAGCATCTCAATTTTCTTGCGCCGCGCCTGCGCCTTCGGATTGAACTCCGAGGCGGTGCATTCTCGTGCGAAGTCTCGGACGATTTCGTATTTCTCGCGGCTGATGCTGCGGGTCGCAGTGTTTGGGCAACACTTTGCCTTTGACGGGCAAGCTTGGCAGTCCAGTTTCAGACTTCGATATTGGCGACGTCCAGCTTTGGCTGCATGCCTTGCGGGATCGGAATAATTCCGTCGCGTGTGGCGGAGGTCTTTCCCCTCGGGACAGATGTAGCGGTCGTTATCTTCGTCCCATGTGAAGTCAGCACGAGACCATGTGCCGTCCTTGCGTTTTGAGTTGTCAAAGACAGGAATGAAGGGAAGGATTTGCCGCTTCAGTGTCAACCAAACGAGGTTGTCAGATGACCCGTATGCGGTATCGGCAGCGATCCAATCTGGCTTGATGCCAAAGCGCTCTTCGGTGCGGTCAATCATCTTGCGCATGGCACCCACCTCGGCCTGCCTGATCGACCGCGAGGCATCCACATCCATGATGATCCCGTGGTCCGTGTCGATGAGATAGTTGTCCGAATAGGCAAAGAATGCAGGGCCTTTGCGAGCTGCTGTCCACTGGCTAGCTGGATCAGCATGGGCAGTAAACTTGGGTACGCTGGCGTGGCCCTATGCGACCAAGGGGTTCTTCGGGCTCAAAAAGAAAATACCGCATATTCTTCGCGAGTTGGGTTTTGCGGTTTAGACCGCGCTACTTATAGCTCTCACGACGATCCGAGAACGCACGCACGCGCTTGCGCCCAGTCCTGTAACTGCCGGTTTTTAACTCGCGACGCATTAGGGCTTGGACGTCTTTCTCGCCAATCCCGTATTCCATGCGGATACTCGCAAAGCTCACGTGATCGCTGAGCGCCATTTGAACGATGTCACTGATTTGAGCCTCGGTGAATGTCTTCATTTCGAGCTGATCTCCCTGAAGAACCGCTGTGCATCATCCGCGATGGCTTCGCGTTTTTCGTCACTCATCCGGGCAAGCGTTTTATACATAAAGCCCATCCGTGGATTGCCGTGCAAAGTCTCCGCGTTGCGATCAATGAAATCCCAGTAGAGGTAATTGAACGGGCAAGCCTTGGGGCCATTTTTAACGGACACTTTATAGCTGCAACTGTCGCAATAGTTGGACATCTTTTTGATATAAGCCCCGCTGGCAGCATAGGGTTTCGACGCCAAAACGCCGCCATCGGCGAACAGGACCATGCCGCTGACATTGGGCAGCTCGACCCATTCATAGGCGTCGGCATAGACTAACATGTACCACTCGTTCACCTCGTAAGGGGCAAGGCCCGCGATCAACGCAAAATTACCAAGGACCATCAAGCGCTGGATGTGGTGGGCATAGGCGTTTTGTTTGGTCTCGAGCACGCATTGACGCACACAGTTCATCTGTGTCTCACCAGTCCAGAAGAAATCAGGCAAGGGCCGGGACGCGCCCAGAGCGTTCTCCGACTTGTAGTCAGGCATTTTCAACCAGTAGATCCCGCGGACATATTCGCGCCACCCCAAGATTTGCCGGATAAACCCTTCGACGGCATTCAAAGGGGCGAGGCCCGCATGATAAGCGGCCTCGGTTCGGGTGATGCACTCCAAAGGGGTCAGCAATCCGCAGTTCAAGTAGAGTCCGATATGGCTATGATACATCCATGGCTCGCCTTGAACCATCGCGTCTTGATAGTCGCCAAATAACGCAAGGCGTTCGGTTATAAACATCTCCAGCGCTTGCAACGCACCCTCGCGGGTCACGGCGAAATGGAACGGATGAATGTCGCCGAAATGATCCGGAAACTCGCGCGCCACAAGGCCGCTGACCGTCTCAACTACGGCATCATCAAGGGCTTTGAACGGCTCAGGCACGCTCAAAGTTTTGGACGGCGGCTTCCGGTTGTCCGCGTCGAAATTCCACTGCCCGCCAATGGGGTCCGGCCCGTCCATCATCACCCGGTACTTGCGTCGCATCTCGCGGTAGAAATACTCCATCCGTAGTTGCTTTCGGCCCTCGGCCCATGCGGCGAACTCGGCCTGCGTCGCGAGAAACCTGTCATCTTCCCGTAACTCAACAGGGACCTTGAGATGGTCGGACCATGTCTCGAAATCAGCCAGCAGTCGGAACTCGCCCGGCTTGGTCAGGACGATCTCCGAGATGTCATGATCTTGGATCAGCGCCTCAACCTGTCCCCGCAACGATGCCGCATTGCGCGGGTCGTCATAGGTCACATAGTGAACGTTCAGACATTGATCCCGCAGCATCTGCGCAAAGTGGCGCATTGCACTGAACACAAACACGATCTTCTTTTTGTGGTGCTTAACATAGGTCGCCTCTTCCTTGACCTCACACATCAAGATCAGATCATCTGCACCGACGTCTGACAGCGACGCCAGCGAGGTGCTAAGTTGATCTCCAAGAACAAGCCTCAGCTTCATGATCTACGCGACCTCACAAGGCACAATCGGGAGTCTCAAGCGTGACTTGCGCGCCGGTCTCAATGACCGCTGAATAGGTTTTATCTGCGACACGTAGAGACACCGTTGTTCCGCTCATCTCACTGTCAGCGACTGTAATTTCTCGGGTGCCAGCCGTGTCATCGACATCAATGGTGAAGGCAATGGATTGTGCGGTCGCAAGGCCGGTCATGTTCAAAGTGACCCGCCGATCCCCATCCGAGATTGAGGGCTGATCGGCCAACAGCAGCGCGCCTTGGGTGACTTCAAAGGGCTGAAAAACCTCGACACCCGCGCCTGAGCCGGTGACGTCGAAAATCAATCCTGCTTTGGACGCCGCGAAATCTATCTCGACTTGCGCTGCTTCGATATCGCAAGACCCTATATTTGTGACCACAAACCGATCCTTTGGCGCACCTTCAAAAAACTGCAGCTTGAGCTCTGCATATGAAGGGCTTGATAAGAAAAGAACGCCGATGATCGCAAGAACCGCAGCTCGTTTTATCATAAAAAACGTCCGTTTGTGAAAGTTTCATTGGGCCGTTGTTGAGGCTTAAGAACACCTATAAACCTATACGCATGGGGCTTTTCTGCGGACCAATTTAAAGTCACTGTTTATGCATTTGCCACATTATGCGCCAGATACACGGTCAATTCTTCGACTTTACTAACTGCGACCTCAACGAAGACCGTACTGTGAGCTTTGAGCGTGGAATTACTTCCAAAGCGGTCTTTGGTGTGAGGGCAGCGAAAGCTAACTTAGCCCCGCCGAGCCGACATGCAAAACGCAAAAGGCCCCCGCGATTGCAGGGGCCTTTGTTTTTGGAAAGCTCCTATTAAAGCTTTGTCATCCGCAGGTATGGCAGGACGGTTTTAAAATCGCCGAACTTTTCTTTCGCCGCTTCTGCATTGAATGACGTCGGGATCACCACATCGTCGCCGACGGCCCAGTTTGCGGGTGTCGCGACGGTGTGTTTTGCAGCGGTTTGCAAACCGTCGAGGGCGCGCAGCACTTCGGCAAAGTTACGGCCCACGTTCATCGGGTAGGTCATGGAAAGCTTCAGTTTTTTATCTGGCCCCACGATGAAAACCGCGCGCACTGTGGCGCTGTCGTTTGGGGTGCGCCCGTCGGGCATATAGGCCTCTGCGGGCAACATGTCGAAGGCTTTGGCGACTTCCAGCCCTTCATCGGCGATGATCGGGAAGCCCGCTTTGGTGCCTGCGACTTTCTCGATGTCGGTTTTCCATTTGGTGTGCTGTGCGGCGCTATCGATGGAAATGCCCATCACCTTGGTGTCGCGCGCGGCCCATTCGTCAGCCAATTGCGCCACGGCACTAAATTCCGTTGTGCAGACCGGTGTGAAATCTTTTGGGTGCGAGAACAGAATTGCCCAGTTGTCGCCGACCCAATCGTGCAGTTTCAGCGTGCCCTGATCAGTTTCCACGGTCAGGTTCGGGATTGTGTCGTTTATACGCAAGCTCATGGCGCTGCTCCTTATGTTGTAATTCGCTTATTGAGATATAGGTGCTGTGGAATGGCCTTGCTAGTCCGCTTGCGCGCGACATGCTGCAATGCCACGATACGCGAAACACATGGCCCCGGAGCACCCTTATGATTACCCACCGCGATTTCTATATTAACGGCGCTTGGACGCCCCCTGCTGTAGCCCGTGATTATCCTGTGATTGATCCCGCGACGGAAGAGCAAGTTGCAGTGATCTCGCTTGGGGATCAGGCGGATACGGATGCGGCTGTGGCTGCGGCCAAGGCAGCGTTTCCTGCATGGGCCGCATTGTCCGTGGCCGAGCGTGTGGCGCACGTCCAAAACGTGATGACCGTATATGAGACCCGCGCGCATGACATGGGCGAAGCTATTCGCATGGAAATGGGCGCCCCGCATGATTTGGCACATGGCTCTCAGGCTCCTTCGATGCCTTGGGCCCTGGAAGATGCGGTGGCTGCATCCAAGCAAATTCATTGGGACCGCCCGTTGGGTGACCACGCCCCGACCGACCGCATTTTGATGGAACCGATTGGTGTGGTTGGCATGATCACCCCGTGGAACTGGCCGATTAGCCAGATTGGATTGAAGGTATTTCCGGCGATGATCGCAGGTTGCACGATGGTATTGAAGCCGTCCGAAGAAGCCCCGCTATCGGGTATTGTTTTTGCCGAGATTTTGCATGAAGCGGGTATTCCTGCGGGCGTTGTGAACGTGATCAATGGCGATGGCGCAGGTGTGGGCACGCAGCTGTCGACGCATGAAGATGTGGCGATGATCAGCTTTACCGGCTCGACCCGTGCAGGGCGTTTGATTTCCAAGGCCGCCGCCGAGACGCTGAAGCGTGTTGGTCTGGAACTTGGCGGCAAGGGTGCGAATGTGGTGTTTGCAGATGCTGACGACAAGGCCGTGGTGCGCGGCGTGCGCCATTGCATGAACAATTCTGGCCAGTCGTGCAACGCGCCAACGCGGATGTTGGTTGAACGCTCGCGCTATGACGCGGCGGTGGCACAAGCGGTTGAGACAGCCAACAGCATCAAGGTTGGGCCGACCACCGAGGCGGGCAAGCATATGGGGCCGGTTGTGAACAAGTCCCAATGGGAGAAAATCCAGGGCATGATCCAGGTCGGCATTGATGAAGGCGCCAAGCTGGTTGCCGGTGGCACGGGCCTGCCCGAGGGCGTGAACCGCGGTTTTTATGTGCGGCCTACGATTTTTGCCGATGTAACCAACGATATGCGCGTGGCCCAAGAAGAGATTTTTGGCCCTGTGCTGGTGATGATCCCGTTCGAGGACGAGGCTGATGCGGTCCGTATCGCAAACGATACACCTTATGGGCTGACCGACTATGTGCAGTCCACCGATGGCGCCAAGCGCAACCGGATGGCCCGCGCCCTGAAGGCGGGCATGATCGAGATGAACGGAGAATCGCGCGGTGCCGGATCGCCCTTTGGCGGTGTAAAGTTGTCTGGGCGCGCACGAGAGGGCGGCGTTTGGGGGATCGAAGAGTATCTGGAGTCCAAAGCGATCTCTGCTTGGTCGATCGACTGATATCATGTGCAAGGGCGCACCAATTCCGTGCGCCCTTGCCCGTTTAGTGCGTCCTTGAAAATGATATATATGAGGTAACCGCAAAAGGAGCCTCATTATGCTAAACCAGATCAAAGGCCTGCATCACGTCACATCGCTGGCAAGCAGTGCGCAAGGCAATAACGCCTTTTTCACACAGGTTCTTGGCCTGCGCCGCGTGAAAAAGACCGTCAATTTCGACGCGCCGGATGTCTATCACCTCTATTATGGGGATGAAGTCGGAACGCCCGGATCGGTAATGACCTATTTCCCGTTTCCCAATGCAGCGCGTGGCAAGCGCGGTGTTGGCGAGGTTGGCGTGACCTCTTTTGCCATTCCCAAAGGCACGGCAAAGGCGTGGGCGGACCGCTTGGCGACTTTTGAGGTGGCCGAGATCACGCAAGATACCCGCTTTGGTGAAACACGTATTTTGTTCAACGGCCCCGATGGGGAACGCTTTGCCTTGGTCGAGGGCGATGACGAGCGCGCGCCCTGGACGGAGAACGGCGTCAGCGCCGATATGGGTATTCGCGGGTTTCAGGGCGCGGATATGCGCTTGATCGATGATGGGGCCACCGCAGAGCTGTTGCAATTCATGGGCTATGAAAAGTTTGACACCCAAGACAATGTCACCCGATTTATCGTGCCTGATGGCAATGCGGCCAATGTGATTGATCTGGAAACACTGTCAGGCGTGCCGCAAGCAACATCATCGGCGGGATCGGTGCACCACATCGCTTTTGCTGTCGAGAATCGCGCGCGGCAATTGGAGGTGCGCGAGGCCCTGCTTGAGACGGGGTATCAAGTGACGCCGGTGATCGATCGCGACTATTTCTATGCGATCTATTTTCGCACGCCCGGCGGTGTGCTGTTCGAGGTTGCCACCAACGAGCCCGGCTTTGACCGCGACGAGGATAGCGCGCATTTGGGCGAGGCGTTGAAGTTGCCCAGCCAGCACGAGCATTTACGGGCGCGACTGGAGCGACATTTGGAGCCACTCTCGTGAGTTATACGGCAAAGCGGACACGCGGGCCTGATGTCCACACCCATGTCTTTACCTTTCACGGGACCGGCGGCACGGAATCGCAATTCCACGGCTTTGCCGAGGAGCTGTTCCCCGATGCCCATGTGACATCGCCGCGCGGGGATGTGTCGGAAGGTGGCGCGTTGCGCTATTTCCGGCGCACTGGCGAGGGCGTCTATGACATGGAGGATCTGGCGCAACGCCGTGCCGCGATGGCTGCTTTTGTGCGCAACCAGGCTGCGGGTGCGCAGCGTGTGATTGCGCTTGGCTATTCCAATGGCGCAAATATTGCAGCGGCGGTTGCGCTTGCTGACGCGGATATCTTCACCGATCTGGTGCTGCTGCATCCGCTGATCCCTTGGGCACCCGCCCCGCAGCCTGCATTGCGCGGCAAGCGGGTGCTGATCACGGCGGGGCAGCGTGACCCGATCTGTCCTGCACCCTTAACACAAGGCTTGGCCGACTATCTGATCGCCCAAGGCGCGGACGTGACGCTGCATTGGCACGCCGGCGGGCATGAGATTGCCCAATCCGAGATCGCGGCCATCGGCGCGTTTCTTTCCTAGAGCGGCTTGCTTCAGAACGGGGCCTTGGCCGTGATCCGTGTGCCTTGCCCGCCATCGGGGTGGCGAAATTGCAGGGTCTCGGAGTGTAGCATCAGGCGCGGATAGTCCTGCGCTGGACCATGTGCGTAAAACGGATCACCCAGGATCGGGTGGCCAAGCGACAGCATATGCACCCGCAACTGGTGCGACCGGCCTGTTTTTGGCATCAGCCGCACGCGGGTCTCGCCATCTTTCGCGCGAATCACTTTCCAATCGGTTTGCGCCGCGCGGCCGTTTTCAAAGTCGATCATCTGACGCGGGCGGTTTTCCCAATCGACGATAATCGGCGCATCGACGGTGCCGGTTTTTTCTGTCATCTCGCCCCAGACCCGCGCGATATAGGTTTTCTTGGTCTGGCGTTTCTCGAATTGCAGGCCCAAATGGCGCTGCGCATGGGGGGTCAGCGCAAAGATCATCACGCCAGAGGTGTCGCGATCGAGGCGGTGCACCAGCAGCGCGGTGGGATACACCATCTTGACCCGTGCCATCAGGCAGTCCGACAGATGGTCCCCCTTGCCCGGCACCGACAATAGACCGCTGGGTTTATTGACCAGAACGACCTGATGATCGTCATGCAGAAATTCCAGCGGCTCTTGCGGAGGGGTATAGTCACTGCTCATAGCTGCGTTCGCCAAAAATTGCGGATCCAACGCGCACATGCGTGGCCCCCAGGGCGATTGCTGTCTCGAAATCACTGCTCATGCCCATCGACAGCCCCTCAAGCCCGTTGCGCGCGGCGATTTTGGCCAACAAGGCAAAGTGCAGCGCGGCTTCTTCATGCACCGGCGGGATGCACATCAGACCGCGCACCGGCAGGTCCAGCGCCAGCGCGTCCTTTATAAAGGTATCGGCGTCGGCAGGCAGACAGCCGGCTTTTTGATCTTCCTCGCCTGTGTTCACTTGGATGAACAAATCAGGGCACTGGCCGGTTTCCTGTGCGAGGCGCGCAATGGTTGTGGCCAGTTTGGGGCGATCAAGAGTGTGAATGGCTTGGGCCAGTTCCATTGCTTGGCGGGCTTTGTTGGTTTGCAGCGGGCCAATCAGGTGCAAATCGATTTCACCGTAGGTTTCGCGAAACGCGGGCCATTTGCCGGCCGCCTCCTGCACTTTGTTTTCGCCGAATACGCGGTGGCCCTGATCGAGAATCGCTGCGACCCGCGCAAGGGGCTGCACCTTGGACACCGTGATAAGGGTCACGTCCTGTTCTGCGCGCCCTGCTTTTTGACAGGCCTTGGTGATGGTGTGGCGGATTGTGTCCAGTGACATGTCAGGCTCCTGAAATCGCGTAATTTTTTGAGGTTATTGTCGAAATAGGTGGTATTTGCGGGGATGTCATCGCTGAAATGGCCAAAATCAGGGTGTGACCTTGATGCATCATTTCTGATGGACTGCCCACTTTGTGCCCCAATTCCCTTGAGTGTGCAGTCCGTTGGGCGCAAATACAGCCTCAATGCTGGTCCAATCTAGCATTCTTGGGAATGCACAAACACACGAGGGTTATAAACCATGAAAAACATTCTTCTTACATCCACAGCTCTGGTCGCCTTCGCGGGCGCCGCTTTTGCTGAAAGCCACTCTACGGATGGCTTCTCTTTCTCCGGCGATGCGGCTTTGGGCTTCAATGACGATACCGGCCCATGGGGCGAAGACGGCTTCTATTGGGACGTAAACGTTGCGATCACAATGAGCAAAATGCTCGACAACGGCCTGAAAGCTGCTGCAACATTCAACATCGAAATCGATGATGAAGGCGCTCAGGGCGATACACTTTTTGGTAACAACGACTACGTGCTTGCTTCCAGCAGCTACGTTCTGTCTTTGACAAGCGAAAGTGCTAGCCTGTACTTTGGTGACGTAGCATTTGCTGCTGAAACACAGTGGAAATCTGCTGGCGACATGGAAGCTGACGCGTTCTCCGAAGCTGACGGCGAAGTTGCTTTGCGCGGCGACATGATGTTTGCAGGCGTTTCCGCGTCGGTATCCATGTTGATCGCAAACGAAGCTGGTCGTTATGTTGCTGACGATACGTCCGACTCATACGACCAACTGTCGTTTGGTGTTTCTGGCGATCTTGGCATGTACAGCTTCTCTGCTGCATATCAGGAAGAAGCAACATACCCAGGCTACAACGCTGGTAACGGCGACTTCGAAGATGCAGAAGCATTCGGTATCTCTGCTGGCGCAACATTCGCTGGTGCAGACATCACAGTTGCATACGCACAGCGGAGCGAGCTTGGTGCCGCCGATGAGCTGAATTCTTTTGGTGTCAAGGTTGCATACCCATTCGGTCCAGTTACGGCGACTGTTTACTATGTTGCTGAAGACACACAGAACTCTGGCGATGCTGACGACAACTATGGTCTGCAGCTTGATTACGCACAGGGTCCGGTCACTGGCCTGCTGAAAGTTCGCAGCGAGCAAGACCGTGAAGAGTGGAACGTTGAAGGTGCTTACGATCTTGGCAACGGTTTGACTGTTCTTGCTGGTGCTCTTAACGAGAACGAAGGCGACGACGCTGACTTCTACGTTGGTGGCACTTACGATCTTGGCGGCGGCGCAACAATCTTGGCAATGTTTGCTGAAGACAAGGACGGCGACCAAGAAGACGAAATCGGTTCTGGCGAATACATGCCGGGCACAACTGTAGAAGTTAACTTCACATTCTAAATTGAATGTATCGGTATAAGTTTGGGCGGTCCTTCGGGGCCGCCCTTTCTTTTTGTCGGGTCTGAACGTCATCAGCGCACCAAATACGTCAAATGCCTTGTGACCCTGCGACCTGTTCGCTACATATTTCGGGAATGAAATCCCTTGGGGGACCCCGCTTTGACTAATTTTGCTCGTATTACAAAAATCGCCGTGGCCGTTGTTGGTTTGACCGCCGTGTCAGGTTGCGCAAGTTTGAACCCGTTTTCTGCGTTTGGCGCGAAATCAGAGGTCACCGCGACAAGGCAAGCCGCCCGCGTGCGCGGTGCCGAAAGTGTGGCGGTGAACCGCTATCTTTGGGCCGCGTCAATTGATGTGCTGAATTTCCTGCCCATTGAGAGCGTTGACCCGTTCACTGGTGTGATTGTCATGGGATACGGCACCCCGCCCGGTGGCACCCGCGCCTACCGCGCCACGGTCTATATTACCGACCCTGCGCTGGATGCCCGCGCGTTGAATGTGGCGCTGCAATCGCGCAATGGTCCGGTTGCGGCCGAAACCCAACGCGCGATCGAGGATGCCATTCTGAGCCGCGCCCGCCAAATTCGCATTGCTGACGGTGCCCTATAGGCCCGCAGCACCCGCCCTGATATGACAAGCGCCGGGCCTGAAACGTCCGGCGTTTCTATTGAAAGTTTCCGCAGATGACCACCTATACCCCCGCCGAGATCGAAGCCAAGTGGCAGGCCGCCTGGTCGGACGCCGATACGTTCAAGGCTGTCAGGTCCGACGATAAACCCAAGTATTATGTGTTGGAGATGTTTCCTTATCCGTCGGGCCGAATCCACATGGGCCATGTGCGCAACTACACAATGGGTGACGTGATCGCCCGCTATAAGATGGCGACGGGGCATAGTGTGTTGCATCCGATGGGCTGGGATGCGTTTGGGATGCCAGCCGAGAATGCCGCGATGGCGTCGGGTGGTCACCCCAAAGATTGGACCTACCAAAATATCGCCGACATGAAGGCGCAGATGAAACCGCTGGGTCTGTCGATTGACTGGAGCCGCGAGTTTGCCACCTGTGATCCTGAGTATTATGGCCAGCAGCAGGCCTTGTTCATTGATTTTCTGGAAAAGGGCCTGATTTACCGCAAGAAGGCGGTGGTGAATTGGGACCCAATCGACATGACTGTGCTGGCTAACGAGCAGGTGATCGATGGCAAGGGCTGGCGGTCTGGTGCCGAGGTCGAGCGCCGCGAATTGGTGCAATGGTTTTTCAAGATATCGGACTATTCCGAGGAATTGCTGACCGCGATCGATAGTCTGGATAACTGGCCTGCCAAGGTGAAGTTGATGCAGGCGAACTGGATCGGCAAGAGCCGTGGTTTGCAGTTTTCGTTTAGCTTGGTTGATGGTCCTGCGGGTCATGACCGTGTAGAGGTTTATACCACCCGCCCTGATACATTGATGGGCGCATCCTTTGTAGGTATTTCGCCCGATCATCCGCTTGCGAAAGAGCTGGAGCGCAATGATCGAGCGGTCGCTGCCTTTACCGCCGACTGTCGAAAGGGGGGCACAACTGCCGCCGCCTTGGAGACTGCTGAAAAGAAGGGTTATGACACCGGCCTGACGGTGCGCCACCCGTTTGATACGGCGTGGGAATTGCCGGTCTATATCGCGAATTTTGTGATGATGGACTATGGCACGGGGGCGATTTTCGGCTGCCCCGCGCATGATCAGCGCGATTTTGAGTTTGCGACCAAATATGGCTTGCCGATTATTCCGACATTCTTGCCCGATGCAGATGCGAGTGCGGCATTTACCGAGGCTTATGTGCCGCTGAGATCCGAGAAAGTCGCTTATGTCAAAGGCTTTGCCGGCGAGGCGGAACAGACAGGTGACACCGCCGTAGATGCCGCAATTACGTTTTGTGAAGAGAACGGTGTGGGTCACGGTGTGACCAAGTTCCGGCTGCGCGATTGGGGCCTGTCACGTCAGCGGTTCTGGGGCACGCCTATTCCTGTGGTGCATTGTGATGGCTGCGGCGCGGTGCCGGAAAAGAAAGAGAACCTGCCCATTGAGTTGCCTTATGATGTGACGTTTGATGTGCCGGGCAACCCGCTGGACCGCCACCCGACGTGGCGCAATTGCAAGTGCCCTGCTTGTGGGGCCGATGCACTGCGCGAGACCGACACGATGGACACATTTGTGGACAGCTCGTGGTATTACGCCCGCTTTACCGCGCCCCATGCCACGACGCCGACCGATATGGCCGATGCCGCCTATTGGATGAACGTCGACCAGTATATCGGCGGGATTGAACATGCGATTTTGCACCTGCTGTATAGCCGCTTTTTTGCCCGTGCGATGAACATGACGGGGCATTTGCCTGACAGTGCAATCGAGCCGTTCAACGCGCTATTTACCCAAGGTATGGTAACCCACGCGATCTATGAAAACGCCGTGCGCAAGACCGAGAATGGCCGTCCGATCTATCATTACCCCGAGCAGGTTGAAGAGCGTGACGGAGCGCTGGTGGTCCGTGAAACCGGTGAACCGGTGAATGTGATACCATCTGCCAAGATGTCGAAGTCCAAGAACAATGTGGTCGATCCTGATGATATTCTGGCCAAATACGGGGCCGATACGGCGCGTTGGTTTGTGTTGTCCGACAGTCCGCCAGAACGTGATGTGGAGTGGACGGCATCGGGGGCCGAAGCCACGTTCAAACATATCAGCCGCGTTTACCGCATCGCCCAAGATATCGCCGCACTGGAGACTGCCAAGGGTGACGATGACGCGGACCTGCTGCGCGCCATGCATAAGGCCATCGTTGATGTGACCAGCGGCATCGAGACCTTTGGGTTCAACGCCGCAATTGCCAAGCTGTATGGCTTTACCGCAGTGCTATCCAAATCCAAAGCGGGCCGTGTGGCCAAGGCCGAGGCGATGCGCGCGCTGGCGCAACTGATGGCCCCGATGACGCCGCATTTGTCCGAGGAGATCTGGGCGATGCTGGGTGGCGAAGGACTTGTGATCGCCGCGCCTTGGCCGGTTGCCGACCCAGCTATGTTGGTCGAGGAAACCCTGACATTGCCGATCCAGGTAAATGGCAAGCGTAGGTCGGAAATCGCCGTGCCTGCCGATATGTCCAAGGAAGAGATTGAAAAGCGCGTGCTGGCGATGGATGCTGTGGTGCGCGTGCTGGATGGTGCGACGCCGAAAAAACTGATCATTGTGCCCGGGCGGATTGTGAATATTGTTATCTGATGCATCAAAGCTGGCCTTAAGCCGCCGCAGCATCCTTTTGGGCGCACTTGCGTTATCGGGTTGCGGTTTGGCGCCTGTCTATGGCACGCAAGGCACCGCAACGCCGCTGCGGGGCGCAATCGCGGTCACTGCGCCTGAAACGGTCGCGGGGTATCGGTTGCGCGCGCGGTTTACCGAACGCTTTGGACCTGTAGGCGAGGCACGCTATTTTCTGGTCGTGACCATGACACAGGTACCGACCCCTGCGACCATCACCACCGACGGCGACACCACGCGGTTTAATCTGGTTGGCACGGCCAATTGGACGCTTAGCGATGCGGCGGGTGCGCCATTGAAAGCCGGAACCGTCGAGACATTCACCAGCTATTCCGCGACCGGATCAACAGTTGCCACGCAGGCCGCCGAGACCGACGCACAGGCGCGGTTATCGGCAGCTTTGGCCGACTTGATTGTGGCCCGCCTGATTATCGCGGCACCCGAGTTTACCTTATGAAAATGGCCGGTGCTGCCGCGCAAACCTATTTGCGCAAACCCGATCCAGGCCATACCGCCTTGTTGATCTTTGGCAGCGATCCGATGCGTGTGGCTGCGGCCCGCCAATCGGCGATTGCAGCACTGGTTGGGCCTGCGGGCGAGGAAGAGATGCGTTTGACGCGGCTTGCTGCAAGTGATCTGCGCAAAGATCCGGCACTTTTGGATGATGCGATCAAGGCGCAAAGTTTTTTCCCCGGACACCGCGTTGCCTTTATCGAGGATGCGACCGAAACGCTGGCCAAACCGCTGGCTGCCGCACTTGCCGATTGGCACAACGGGGATGCGCAAATCGTGGTGACTGCGGGTCAACTGACGGCGAAATCGGCGCTGCGAAAATTATTCGAGGTGCACCGCAATGCGGTGGCGATTGGCATTTACGACGATCCGCCAAGTCGCGATGACATTGCCTCGGCGTTGAAGGCAGCCGAGCTTGCGACCCCGAGCGGTGACATATTGGATGCGCTTTTGGGGTTGGCGCAGACGCTGGAGCCCGGAGATTTTCGCCAGACTATCGAGAAAGTCGGGCTTTATAAACGGGGCGACGCAACACCGCTGGCAATGGCTGATGTGCTGGCCTGTGCGCCACAATCCGCAGAGGTCGATTTGGATGATGTGCTTGATGTCGTCACCGAAGGAAAGCCCGACGAATTGGGCCCGGTTTTGCGGAACCTTTATGCGCAGGGGGTCACGCCGGTTGCCTTGTGTATCGGGGGCACCCGTCATTTCAAGCGGCTGCATATCGTCGCCAGCGATCCCGGCGGCACGGGTGCGGGGATTGGCCGGTTGCGCCCGCCAGTCTATGGGCCACGGCGCGATAAAATCATGCGGCAGGCCAGCCATTGGGGGCGTGACCGGCTGGAGCGCGCCTTGACGGCGCTCACGGATGTGGATTTGCAGTTACGCTCGGCTGATAGCGCGCCGCAAAATGCATTGATGGAACGCACGCTGATCCGTCTTGCGATGATGGCGCGTCGTTAATCTAAAACATATGTCCCAAACGCAAAAAGACGGGCCAAAGCCCGCCTTTCCGAAATCTTTGGTTCTAAGTAAACTTAGAAAGAGCCGGATGCTGCAACAAGTGCGGCAAGAAGGCCAAGAACAACGTAGCCGCTGTTGATGGAACCAGTTGGTGCCGGTGCGTCCATCATAACAGGTGCAACTGTCATTTCTGGAACTGCTGGTGCCAAGCCGCCAGCATTTGCTGCGACGCCGGATACTGCGATTGCTGCTGCTGCAGCGAGAGTTGTTGTAAGACGCATGGTCGTTTCCTTTGATTAAAGTGGAAAGGCTGACCGTGGCCAGCCTTTCCGGAATGCTGGGTAACTAAGCGGTTTGCTTAGAAAGAGCCGGAGGCTGCAACGAGTGCGGCAAGAAGGCCAAGCACAACGTAGCCGCTGTTGATGGAACCAGTTGGTGCTGGTGTGTCAATCATGACTGCAGGTGCTTCCATGACGGCTGGCTGAAGGCCGCCAGCGTTTGCAGCAACGCCAGAAACTGCGATAACAGCTGCGGCAGCGAGTGTAGTTGTAAGGCGCATGTCGGTACTCCAATAAAAATGCACAATATAGTCGATCACGAGTTTTCTACCGGCCTTGACCCCATAAAACAAGTCGATTTTTGAAATCCGAAAGCAACTTGTTTCCCCTATGGGCGAATTAGGTCCACATATCCAACGCCTGGAGAGACCAACTGACGGCTCTTGGTGATCGCGCCTTCGTCATTTATCCAGTAAATATTGGTGTATTGTATGGTGTCAGATCTGCAAACCTCGTCAAAACGCTCGGTTTCGACCGCCTTTCCAAGTGCTTCGACATTTTCGATACCGCCAGAAGCGATGCGGCACTGCAACAGTTCTGTCGAAATTTGATCCAATCCATCGAGATATTCAACCCGACGCTGGGCAGTTCCGCCGCTGGTGATCAGCGCATTTACGACCTGACTGATATCCGCCGCCATCATGTCTTGCACGAATCCACGGGTTGCGACGATGATGCCGTTTTCAAGCGTCACCGAGACCTGATCCGCACTCATCCATGTGATCTTGGTGCCGTTCACACCGGCGGTGACCAGTGACGCCTGTGTCCCGGATCCGGCCCGCGACAACAGCATAAACGCACCGGGGTTCGCATCTGCCGCCTCGCGCGTCAGCACGGGCGCTGCGGCTGCCGGCGTGCCAGTGCTTGCCGCCAGCCGCGCTTTTACCATTTGGGATATCCCGGCGGCGGGCGATTGTTCGTTCAGCGACCCGCAAGCCGAAAGCCCCAGAACACCCACGGCGCAGACCGTCACGAGACGCAGTTTAGCAAAAGTCATCGCCAGAACCGCCCCCAGGTATCCGTCAGATCGGCGACCTGACCGCCGCGCACTGTCTCGTATAGCCGCCCGTCAACCATCAGTCGCGCCCCGCCGTCACGTGACAGCGATTGCAGCGTAGTGCTGACATCTTTGCGCGATGGCGAGCCGATGAAATAATCATAGGGAATGGTTACCCGTATCCCTTTGTCGAATGATCCTTCGCCAAACTGGTCAAACGGCATGTCGGTCAGGGTGAAATAGCCACCCACCCGCCAACCGTTCTGGAATTCGCGGTCAAGCGCAAAGGTCGCCCCCCAATCACCCGCAAGGTAGCGGCCGACATCCATCTGGGCTTGGTATCCCTTGCCAAAATCATAGTAAGCCGAGAGGCTCCCTGTTGCGACCTGATAGTCGTATTCGTCGAATTTAAAGCCCATATCGCGGTTGCGCATTGCGGTATAGTTGACCTCTGCGCCCAGCGCCAAACGGCTACCGACCGGCTTCCACAGCACCTCGGCCGAGACCCCGCCATACATCCATTCGAGATAGCCCAAGGTCACACGACTATAGATATCGGGCGTCACCCGCCCATAATAGGCCAGCGTCAGGTTTTGCAGGTTCGGCGTGCCGTCACGCCCGAAATAGGCCCCGTCGGTGCGCACATTGACGTAATCGTTCGGATTATCCCAAAATGTCCCGCCCGGCCGCTCGCCAAGTACGCTTTGCGTGATGCTGCCCGAGATCACAAGGTTCTTGTCAAGCACATAGCGCCCGTCAAATTGCAGCCCGGTGTCGATATTCACAGGCTCGTCCGCGTCGAACAAGACAAGCGCGAAATATGGCCCAATCCCCCACTGCCATTTGTCATTTTGTTCCGGTCCATCAAGCAGGCCTGCATCGGGTCCAGCAGCTGCAAAGCCTGCACTTTCCAAGATCGCATCGGCAGCGCCAACCGTGTTTTCAAGCCGCTCCAGATCGCTGCGCCGCAAAGTTGTCGCAGATACAGGCACCCCGCGCAGCATCGGCTCGAGAGTGAATATCTCGACCGAGGCCGGCATGACCTGGCTCATCATCCGCGCCACGCGCCCAATGGCCTGCGCCTCGCTGCGATAGCGTTCGTTGCTATAGCGGACACGCGCCTGACGGTCGCTGACCTCCAGTCCGTCAAGAGCGATTCCCTCAACCTCAAGAAGCTGCGCCAAAGCAGCTCGCAAGGCTGGTTCGTTGTTGCGGTCCCACGTTGTGGCAGCAAGCGCGTCTTGCGCACGGACCTTCAACGGGGCGGGCGCGCGATCCAGACCGCTAAGCACGGGGCGCTTTTCGGGGTTCAGCATCGTGGTAATGCCGAAATAGAAATCAGATCCGTAAAGGTAACCTGCGTTCAATTCCATGTTTGGCCGCGGCTTGTAAGTGACGCCGAAGTTTACCGGTGACTCGACATCAACAACCGGAGTCAACGGCTCTTTGAGGTAGGCTATCGATGAATATTCGGCTTTTACCCCAAGATTTGGAGACAGTTGATATTCAAATCCCGCAAAAATAGCCGAGTCGCCGCGGAAAAACTGCTTGATAGAAATCGTGCCCCCGTTGCCGCCCTCGCCCCTTTGGTCACGATCATTATAGATAGGACGTGTATCGAAATAATCTGAAATCCCGCTGAGCGGATTACCAAACCCGTTCTTGGTGCCCATGCGCCCCCAGCCAAGGCCGCCTGACACAATCAGGTTCGGCCCAAAGGATTTAGACGCCACGACATACTCCGACCCAAACCGCCCCGTTCCAAGAAAGTCGCGCAAGCCAACTGCGACCGCAGGCATATATGTGCCTTCTTCATTGAACCGGTATTGCAAATCAAAGCTGCGATCGAATGTTTCCAACACAGGATCATTGACGTCAAAATTGTAAATATCAAAGCCAGCATAGCGAAAGCTGCCCGAGAATTTTGGCGTCAACTGGTAGGTGAATGACGCCCGGTATCCGCTCGACGGGGAATAGGCGAAAGTTGCCGCAATATCACTGGGTTCAGCGCTTTCGGCGGTTGGCATTTCGATCAGGCCGGGGGTGCCGAAAACCGTATAGCTGGGCCCGTCTTGCGCCGCAGCAGCCGATGAGAGCATCAATGCAAAGCTACACGCGCTATTGCCAAGAATCGTGCGATAAATTGAGCAGGCCATAGACATTCCCCCGTTGAAAACTTGCGTTCACGTGTAGCTTGGCAGCCTACTGAATGGAATCCCGAATGTCCAAAAACGGGATTGTCCGGTTGAATTGTGCCGATGAGAGCACTTTGCAGGGACTTTCCAAAGAAAAATGCACGAAACTTTAACGATTTTCCCGCTACGGTTTTCAAATGATTGTGTCACACAAATGTAGATTCGTGCTTTTTTCGGACCCTTTGGGGGCGGGTGCGCAAATTATGCGGGCGATGGTGCCGTGGTCGGACGTTGCCGTTTCCGATGAACCAGACCGCCATCAGGGGCAGATATTTTTCAAAAACATGACCCCGCTAGAGGCAGAATGGGCCTTTGATGCATCGGGACTGGCATTTCGCAGCTATCTGCGGATCGCGATTACGGAACACCCGTTTACCCGCCTTGCGCGCCTGTATGACCGCATTGCCCAGACGGATATGGTTTGGCAGCTACGCCATCTTGCCGGACTTGGCCCACCCGCATTTGGCCATTGGCTTCGCACCACGCGGCCAGACGGGGTTGGCGCGGGCAGCCGCAATAGTCCGCGATGGCGTCAGCATGGCGCGTGGTCGGCAAAAACCTGGGAAGACGGGCGCATCGACCACACCATTCGCGTGGAATCTATCGAAGATGACCTGATGCCGATCTTGGCGAAACTTGGCATTGCACCTAGTCTGGGTGATCTGCAAACCGAAACACTGGACCGCGAGGGCTGGATGGAGCGTTACACACCGGACGCCGCGCAACTGATGGCACAGCGATATGCGTGGGATTTGGCGCAATATGGCTATGCCGCGCCGCGATTTCGCAAAATTGCCTAAGGGTTAACGGCCGCCGCTTGTAACCCTGCGGCCCGCCCTGTTGCCAAACACCCGCTGATTAAATAACCGCCTGTCGGCGCCTCCCAGTCCAACATTTCGCCCGCGCAAAAGACGCCCGTTCGGTCGCGCAACATAAACCCGTCCATTGCATCAAAGCGTACGCCACCCGCGGTTGAAATCGCCTGATCAATCGGGAGCGGGCCTGCGTGTTTTACCGGCAACGCCTTGATCAGCGGCGCAAGATCATCCGGCAAAGGCCGCGCGAATTCGAACAATAGCGCTATTTGAACCGGGTCCAGTTTCAGCACCTTGCGCAGATGGTTCGAAAGACTGTTTTTGCCACGTGGCCGTGCAAGAGCCTGACGCACCCGATCAAGCGACCAGTCAGGCAACAAGTCCAACCTCAGCGCCGCTCCTTCGCGCATCGCACGGCTAACCATGTAAATCCCACCGCCCTCTATGCCCTGCGCAGAGATCACAACTTCGCCGCGCGACATCTCTTGACCTGCATGAAGTGCAACAGATTTCAACGGCTTGCCGAAATGCGCAGCCATATGGTCGGACCAAGCCACCATGAACCCCATGTTCGCGGGCGCAAAGGCGTTCACGCTATCGGGCAGATAACCGGCCCAGGCGCCATTCGATCCAAGTCGCGCCCAGCTCGCACCACCAAGCGCCAAAATGACGCGACGCGCGGGCAGGCAAATCCGCCCCTCGGGGGTATCAAATACCGGAGCATCGCCATCCCATCCGGTCCAGCGCCACCGCGTCCGCAAGGTAACGCCCGCCCCATTCAAGCGCTGCGTCCATGCGCGCAGCAATGGTGAGGCTTTCATTTTCTTCGGAAACACCCGCCCTGTTGATCCGGTGAAAAGCGGTTGATCCAATCCTTCGGCCCACTGCATGATTTCTGCGGGGCCAAAGTCGCAGAGCGCCGCCTTCATTGCGGGCGCAATATCGCCGTAGGCGGCCAGAAACGCGGTGTTATTTTCGTTTTTTGTCAAGTTGAGACCTGATTTTCCGGCCATCAAAAACTTGCGTCCCACCGATGGCATCGCGTCCGCGATTGTGACCTGAAATCCGGCTCCAGACAGGGTCTCGGCGGCCATCAAACCCGCGGGCCCCGCCCCGATAACAAGCGCGTCGATCATTGTGGCAGCCCACCTTTGATTTCGACAACACGGTGCGGATAAGGGATTTCGATGCCATTGTCCTTGAGCGCATTCCAAACCAGGAATAGCACATCCGAGGTGTATTTATGCTTGCCGTCATCGATGCCGTTGACCCAGAACTCGACCACAAAATCGATCCCGCTATCGCCAAATCCGCGCAATTCGCAATCGGGCGGCTCTGGCGTATCAAGGACGCCGGGATGTGCGGCAACGGCGGCCTCGATGATGGCGGGCACTTTATTGATGTCGGTGTCGTAACTGACCGAAAAGGCCGCCTCTAGCCTGTTGGCCGATCCGCTGTCGGAATAATTGACGACCCGCGTGGTGATGAAATCCTCGTTTGGCACCACGATCCAGCGTCCGTCGAATGTTTCCAGAAATGTCGCGCGAGCGGTCATCTTGATGATCGTGCCCGCCTCGCCGCCGTCCAGTTCAACGTAATCGCCGACCGTGGCCTGCCCTTCGACCAACAGGATCACGCCAGAGATGAAGTTGGATGCGATTTTTTGCAAGCCAAAGCCAAGACCCACGCCGATCGCCCCACCCAAGATCGCAAGCGAGCCCAAGTCGACGCCCATGATGTTCATCAGCAGCAGGAAAGCGAACCCAAAGATCGCGAATTCGGCGACTTTTGTCAGCAATTGCCTGATCGCGGGCCGCATTCGTTGCCGCTCTATATAGGCCACCGATTGGCTATTTGACCAATGCCCCAGCCAGAACAATAGGCTGCCCGCGATGACACCACGCACAAGCGCCAGCACGCTGAAATTGATATTCCCGATCGAGACGCCGGTTTCCGCCAGCCCGACCATAACGGGGTCCAGAATGCCCAGCGCATAAAGTGCCCCAATTGGTATGACGACAAATTTTCCCAACACATGCAGGAACGGGTCGGTCAGGATGTCGCGCGCAAACGCCCGCAGAGCAAGGAACAGGAACACCCGTTTGCCGAATGCGATAATGGCGCCTGATCCGAAAAGCGACCGCGTGACCTGTTCGCCCATCGCCGTGAAACCGTAAGCGAATAGCGGCAGCAGCAAGGGCAAAAAGATCAACACGTATCGTCGCAGCTTGGAGATAAGCGTCACACTTTGCGTCTCTGGCGTCAGAAGCGTGGCCAGTTTTGGCGATATGATCCGGTTGACCAGAACCGCCAGAATATAGGCCCCGACCAGCAGTGCGAATTGCGTCCATGCCGCCGGCGACAAAAGCCATTCCAATGCAAGACCGTAGCCGGCATCCAGCAGCGCGAGCCCTTTCTCGACGATCGTGTTTTGCGGTTCCATTGCGGGCTCCTTTGCGGCTTGGACCCTCTTGCCTGTTGTGCCCGTCTAGATCAACGCTTTGATGCCCGAGATATGGGATGCTGTGGCCGCGCGGACATCCTGAGCAAGCTGCGCTGCGACATCATACAAATGCGCAGCATCGATGATATGATCGATCAACCCCCATGCAAGCGCTTGTTCCGTCTGGATTTTTACGCCGCACATCAAGATCATTTTGGCGCGCGAAGGCCCGATCAACGCCCGCAAACGCATCGGATCGCTGGGTTGCGGCAGAAAGCCCAGCTTCATCACGGGGTAGAAAAACTTGGCGCCATCGACCGCGATTCTTACATCACACGCCAAAACCATGCCCATCGCCCCGCCCGCAACAGTGCCGTTTAGCGCGGCGATTGTAAGTCCCTGATGTGCCGCAATTGCCCCCGAGAGCCGTTCCCACAACGGGCTGGTGGCTAGCCCCGCGCGCGCCGCATCCAGGTCTGCGCCTGCGCTAAACACCTTGCCCGATCCCGTCAGGATCAAGACCTTTGCCGCCGCCGCATTTTCAATGATGTCGCAAAGCTGATCCAGCATCGCGCCGGTCAGGGCATTGGCCTTGTCAGGTCTGTTCAGCGTGATGGTCCAGACATCGCCGTCTTTGTCGAGATTGATCATGCCAAACCTACTGCATCGCGGATGGTCTGTTCGCGCAAGGACACGTCCATACCCAGATAGGCGTCCGCGTCCGGCGAGCACATCCAGACCAGTGTTTGCGCGGGCCATTCGGGCGGTATGTGGTCGGTCCACGCCAGTTTGCTGACCGCATTCATCCCCGAGGCTTTGATATCGCGCTGCATTTGTGTGGCCACGGTGCCGGGCGACAGCCCCATCACCCGCAGCCCTTTGTCGCGCGCCTCCAGGTCAGCCATGCGCGTCAACATATAGGCCCCCGCCTTGGAGGAACAGTAGGCCGACCAGCCCTCGACAGGTCCATGCGCTGCACCTGACGAGACATTCAAAATTGTGCCGTGTCCTTGCGAAATCATGCCCGACATGACTGCGTGCATGGCGTAGAACACCCCTTTGATATTGATGTCGATCACATGCCCCCATGCGTCGGGATCGGTGTCTTGCAAATGCCCGATCGGCTCCAATGCGCCGGCGTTATTGACCAGAACATCCAGCCCGCCAAAGGTTTTAGCGGTCGCAGCGACGGCCATCTCGACCTCGGACCGTGTGGTGACATCACAGGGGATCGCCAGCGCCTTTGGCCCGATGTCGCCTGCAATCTGCGCAATCTCGTCGACCGAGCGCGCCAGCAGTGCCACATTCGCGCCTGCACGGGCAAATGCGAAGGCCGCCGCCTTGCCGATCCCGCGACTTGCCCCGGTGATCATGACCGTTTTCCTGCTCATATCAAAGTTTATCATGCCATTCCCCTTTTTGTCGCCGCATCCGGACGCTACGGTAGGTTTAGAATTCCCGACCTTGCCGCCAAGCGCAAGGCACTGAACACTTTCGAAAGGACGATACCATGACCAAGCACATATTGATGCGCAGTGCCGCTAGCGCGATTGCCCTGATCAGCGCGACAGCTGCCAGCGCCCAAGTCACCGCCGCAGATGTCTGGGCTGACTGGCAAAGTAGCCTTGCGCTATACGGTCAGGGCAGCCTGACAATCGGGACCGAGACGATGACCGGCGATACCCTGACTGTTTCGGGTATTACTTTCGGGTTCGAGGACGAGGTGACCAAACTGACCGGCGAAGTGGGTGACGTGACCTTCACCGAGTTGGGCGATGGCACTGTGTCCGTTGGCATGGCCGCCACAAACCCGATCACGATCAGCAATCAGGACGGCAATGTCCTGAAGATGTCGGTCAACCAGTCCGGATTGAAGGTCATTGTCAGCGGCACCCCCGAGCAGATGAACTATGCCGTGAGCGCAGATCAATATGCGCTTGTCGTGGACGAGGTCACCGAGGACGGTAAGCCTGTCGCGGTGGATATTCGCGTGACCCTGAATGATATTGCGGGCCGCTATGTGACGCGGACAGGTGATATGCGTCAGATCAGCTATGATATGACCGCCGCCTCGCTGGATATGATTGCCGATATCACTCCACCGGACACCAATGGCGATTACGTCACGATCAGCGGCAAGATCGAGAACATCTCGACCGCGTCCGAAATGGCCTTGCCGGTGACTGCGGACCTTGAAAATCCGATGGCGATATTCGGTGCAGATGTGTCGATGGTCGCGAGCTATACTTACGAGAATGGCGCCTATATTTTTGACGTCAATGCCGAGGGCACGCAGACATCCGGCTCTGCCAGCACCGGCGCGGGATCACTGGACGTGAAGATGGACGGGTCGGTCCTGTCGTATGACAGCGCGGTCAATGACCTCGATGTCGCGGTGCAAGGTGCCACACTGCCGTTCCCGATCGAGGTCAGCATGGCGCAATACGGGTTTGGTCTTGATATGCCGATGGCAAAAACCGACGAGCCCGCCGATTTTGGCTTGCGGTTGAACCTGACTGATCTGGCGGTGAACGACATGATCTGGATGCTGGCCGATCCGACAAATGCGGTGCCACATGATCCTGTGACGATTTTACTGGACCTGTCCGGCAAGGCCAAATTGTTCGTCGACCTGTTCGATCCCGAGCAAGCCGAGACCCTGTCCATGGCGGATGCCCCGGGTGAATTGACTGCACTGACCTTGAAGGATTTGCGCATCAGGGCGGCGGGCGTCGATGTGAACGGGTCGGGTGATTTCACCTTTGACAACACCGACAAGGTCACCTTTGACGGGATGCCCCGCCCGCAGGGTGATCTGACGGTCAACATCAAAGGCGCGAATGCCTTGATCGACAGCCTGGTCAAAATCGGGGTTCTGCCGGACGATCAGGCGATGGTTGGCCGGCTGATGCTGGGCATGTTTGCGAAAGTCACAGGTGACGACGAGCTGACATCGAATGTCGAGATCAACGCACAGGGTCAGGTTATCGCGAACGGACAACGCGTCAAGTAAGCCATAGTGCGCGCGGTCCGAGACTTGCGGCGGACCGCGCCTGTGATTACGTGGGACAGGAACAAAGGATTTCCAATGACCACGCCTCTTTCTGATCTGACCGAACGATTGCTTGACCTTGCCCGCCGCGCGGGGGCCGATCAGGCCGATGCCATTGCCATTGATGGGACATCTGTATCCATCGATGTGCGCGGTGGCGCGCTGGAACATGCCGAACGCGCCGAGGGCGTGGATGTCGGGCTGCGTGTGCTTGTCGGTCAAAGGCAGGCCTGCGTGTCGTCGTCCGATACCAAGCCCGAAACCCTGATCCAGATGGTTGACCGCGCAATCGCAATGGCCAAAGAGGCCCCCGATGACCCCCATGCCGGTCTTGCCGATACCGCCCAACTGGCGCACATGACCGACAACAGCGCGCTTGAGCTGTTTGACCCCAGCACAGAGCCTGATCCGGCTGAATTGCAGGAACAAGCCGCCCGCGCCGAGGCCGCAGCACTGGAAAACAAAGATATCTCGCAAGTGCAATCCGCCTCGGCGGGATATAGCAGCAGCCGCATTCACATGTCCGCAAGCCACGGATTTTCCGCAGGCTATGCGCGCACAAACCGTGGCCTGTCGTGCGTCGCAATCAGTGGCACAGGCGCGCAAATGGAACGCGACTATGAGTATGACAGCCGCATTTTTCAGGCGGATCTGCGGGATGCCGCCGAAATCGGGCGCGTGGCAGCCCGGCGCGCGGTGGAACGGGCGGGTGCACGGAAGCCCAAGACGGGTGCCTATCCGGTGCTGTTTGACGAACGGATCGCAAGCGGGCTGATCGGTCATTTGCTGCAAGCAACCAACGGTGCCGCAATTGCACGCGGGTCCAGTTGGCTGCGCGATGCACGCGGCGAACAGGTGTTGCCAAAAGGCCTGTCTATCATTGAAGACCCGCACCGCGTTCGCACATCTTCCTCGCGCATGTTTGACGCCGAAGGGCTGCCCACTGCCCGCCGTGCGATTGTCGACGACGGTGTGCTGACGGGCTGGACCTTGGACCTTGCCAATGCCCGCAAACTCGGGATGCAAAGCACCGCAAACGCTGTGCGCGGCACATCTGCCCCGCCGCAGCCAAGCCTGAGCAACATCGCCCTGACCCAAGGCCACGCAAGCCGCGCCGATCTGATCGCGCAGATGGGCACTGGCCTGTTGGTGACCTCGATGATCGGCTCGACGATCAACCCCAATACCGGCGATTATTCGCGCGGTGCTGCGGGATTCTGGGTTGAAAACGGCGAGATTACCTATGCGGTGAACGAATGCACGGTCGCGGGCAATCTGCGCGACATGCTGATGCGGATAACCCCCGCAAACGACGCGCGCCCGCACCTTAGCCATGTTGTCCCATCGCTGTTGGTCGAGGGGCTGACCCTTGCCGGTGACTGATCTTGCGCTACTGACGCAAGCCGCACGCAAGTCCGGGCAGATTGCGCAGGGCTACTTTGGTCAAGGCCCCGAGGTCTGGGAAAAAGCCGCTGGCGCGGGCCCTGTGACAGCCGCCGATCTGGCCGTCAACACCATGCTGCACCAGACATTGCAGGCCGCGCGCCCAGATTATGGCTGGCTGTCAGAGGAAACCGAAGACACTGATGCCCGTCTCGGCACGCAAGCGCAATTTGTGATCGACCCGATTGATGGCACCCGCGCATTTATCGCCGGCACCAAGGATTGGGCACATTCGCTGGCGATCGTGCACGCAGGCCAAGTCACCACCGCTGCGGTCTATTTGCCAATGCGCGACATGATGTTCACAGCCGCACTTGGGCAGGGCGCATTTCTGAACGGCGCGCCGATCAAAGCGCTGGCGAATACGGACATGGCGCTGGCCACGATCCTGACGCATAAGGCAAATTGTCACAAAAAGCACTGGAAAGACGGGGTTTTTCCGCAGACAAATATCGCGTTCCGGTCCTCGCTGGCCTATCGGCTTTGTCTGGTCGCACAGGGCCGCTTTGACGCGATGATCACGCTGCGCCCGACGTGGGAATGGGATGTCGCGGCGGGCACGTTGATTTTATCAGAGGCCGGCGGGGTCGCCACCACCCAAACCGGTCGGCCGATCCGGTTCAACAACCCGCATCCACAACTCGACGGGCTGATCGGCGCGGGCGGGCTGTATGGCACGCTCATGGCGCATCTTGCTTGAGCGCGGACTGACAAAAGCATAGAGGTTTTCACAATGACTGACACTTTGGAAAAGGGTTTTACATGACACAGCGGTTGCATCTGGTATTTGGCGGCGAATTGATCGATCCATCAAAAAACGCATTCAAGGACGTCAACGACATTGATATCGTTGGCATGTTTCCCGACTACGACAGCGCCTATAATGCGTGGAAAGGTGCCGCACAGCGCACGGTCGACAACGCGCATATGCGGTATTTCATCGCGCATATTCACCGCCTGCGCGATGAAGAAGCCGCCGCATCGTCAACCGAAGAACTGGGCAACTAGGCCCGTCTGAAAGGCCCCGTCATGGCGCGTTTGCCTTTCATCGCGGCCTTGCAAGCGGCCGTTGGCCCGACCGAATTGGGTATGGTCGGGCCCGATACGCCCGCGCGCCCCGAAGGCACCGTGATCTGGGCGCATTGCGCGCATCCGGATCAGTTGCCGGCGTTGAAAACCTTGGGCCGCAGGCTGATCGAGGACGGCGAGATGATCACGATCATCCCCACACTGCCCGAACCTGACCAAAACGGCCATCAGGTGAGCCCGAACACAAGACACAGCACACGTGCGTTTCTGGACTACTGGCGTCCGAAGATTGTGCTTTGGCAAGGCGGTCAGATATCTGCCGCACCGCTGCTTGAAATCAAACGCACCAATATCCCGGTGATATTCCTTCAAACACAGCGCGATAGGCTTGAGCCGTCTAAACCTCCCCGCTTCTCGGGGAAACTGCGCACGGCCCTTGGTGTTTTCGCTGCGATTCTGGCAATTGACGACGCCTCTGCCCAGCGCCTTGTCAAATTGGGTGCGGACCCCGCAAAAACCCGCGTCTTGGGTCCGCTGGAAGATGGCGTCTCGCCGCCGCCATATAATGAACCCGAGCGCGCAAAGCTGGTGACCAGTTTTGCGGCCCGCCCGATGTGGCTTGCCGCCGACGTCCCGATGGCCGAGCTTTCGCTGATCGCGCAGGCACACCGGCATGTCGAGCGCCGCGCGCATCGCACGCTGTTGGTGCTGACGCCGCGCATCGTGGCGGACGGCATGGCAATGGCGGATTTATTACGCAGCGACGGGTTCACCGTGGCGTGCCGGTCAGCCGGGGAAATCCCAAAGGAGGCCACCCAGATTTACATCGCCGATACCGGTGACGGGCTTGGGCTGTGGTGCAGACTGGCGCCGATGACCTATCTGGGTGGCAGTTTCAGCGACGGCGAAATCCCCGATCTGTTTGCGCCTGCGACCGTCGGGTCGGCGGTGCTGGTTGGCCAGCGCGTGGCGCAATTTACCGATCACATCGACCGGCTTGTCAGCGCCCAAGCCTTGCACAGTGTCGCTGCGCCCGAGGTCTTGGGACGTGCCGTCGAGACCTTGCTTGCAACAGACTATGCGGCACAGCTGGCCCATGCGGCATGGGACGTGACATCGCGCGGCGCAGATGCGACCAATGACCTTGTGACGTTGATCTACACATTTATTGACCGTTTGGACCCCTGATGCGCGCCCCGGATTTTTGGTTTACCGCCCCTGACAGACCCGCCCTTTTCGCGCGACTTCTGGCACCTTTGGCAGCGATCTATGCGGCAGCAACGGCACGCCGGCTGGCCAAGGGTGTGGCTTACCGTGCGGATGTGCTTGTGATTTGCGTTGGCAACATCAATGCAGGCGGCACCGGAAAAACACCCACTGCAATTGCGGTTGCCGACTACTTGTCAAACATGGGCGTCAATCCGCATTTTGTCAGCCGTGGGTATGGTGGGTCACTGACCGGTCCGGTGCGGGTGCAAGACGGGGTGCACCGCGCCGATGAAACCGGCGACGAGCCGCTTTTGCTGGCCAGTTTTCACCCGACATGGGTTGCAAAAGATCGCGCCGCAGGGGTGCGCGCCGCCGTGCAAGCGGGTGCTGGCGCGATCATTCTGGATGACGGGTTCCAGAACCCCACGGTGGCGAAAGATCTCAACATTGTTGTGGTTGACGCCATGCGCGGGTTTGGCAACGGGCGAGTTATTCCTGCGGGGCCGCTGCGCGAACCTGTTGCGGTCGGGCTTGCGCGCGCTGATCTCGTGCTGGCCATTGGCCAAGGCGATGTGCCGCAAGCCACGATGCGCGGGCACTTGTTGCCGCTGCACACCGGCATGACCTGGACCGACATGCCAGTGCTGGCTTTTGCAGGCATCGGGAACCCTGAGAAATTCTTTGCCTCGTTGCGCGCAGCCGGCGCCAAGGTCATTCATGCCGAGGCCCTGGGCGATCACCAGCCGCTGACCCCTGCCCTGATGGTCCGACTGGAAGCCGAGGCAAAGCTGCGCCGCGCGCAATTGGTCACCACTGAAAAAGACGCGGTGCGGCTGCCGGACAGTTTTCGCCGCAAGGTGCTGACATTCCCTGTCCGATTGGTTTTTGATGATCCACAGCCGCTGATCGACGGATTGGCCCGCCTTGGGTTTCAGTCCAGCAAGTCCTGATGTTCGCCCAATTTCGGCGCGCCGCGTTTCGGGGTGATATCGGCACCTGAAAACAGGACCGGCAAGCGCACCGATGGCACACCGTCCAGATCCACCTGCATCGCGCGCGCGACGATCTGTGGGTCGGCAAAAACCTCTGCCATATCGTTGATCGGCCCTGCGGGAACGCCGTTTTCTTCACAGGCCGCGAGCAGGTCAAGTTTGGTCCAGCCAATGGTTTTTTCGGTCAAAAGCGCCATAAGTTCCGCGCGCTTTTCCAACCGTTCGGTATTGGACGCATAGGCCCCGCCGGTCTCAAGCCCCAGCAGGTGACAGAGCTTCATAAACTGCCCGTCATTGCCCGAGGCGATGATGATATGCCCGTCGGCGCAATCAAAAACCGCATAGGGCACGATGTTTGGATGGGCATTGCCCAGCCGTTTGGGCGCGGTGCCTGTTGCAAGATAGTTCATGCCCTGATTGGACATCACCGCAGCGGCCACATCAAAAAGAGCCAGATCAATATGCTGGCCTTTGCCCGTCACGTTGCGCTGCTGCAAAGCTGCCAAAATCGCGGTGCTGGCATATAGCCCGCTGAACAGATCCGTGACAGCAATGCCCACCTTTTGCGGCTGCCCGTCAGGGTCGCCTGTGACCGACATCAGCCCCGACATGCCTTGCAGGATATAGTCGTAACCGGCGCGTTTTGCATACGGACCGGTTTGCCCGAAACCGGTGATCGAGCAGTAAATCAGCCGTGGATTGAGCGCGATCATCTGCGCGTAATCCAGCCCGTATTTCGCAAGCCCGCCAACTTTGAAATTCTCGATCAGGACATCCGCGTCTGCGATCAGCTTGCGCAATTGCGCTTGGCCCTCAGAGGTTTTGAAATTGATGACCACCGATTTCTTGCCACGATTGCAGCTATGGAAATAAGCGGCAGACCGGTCGCCTTCACGCGCGATGAAAGGCGGACCCCATTGGCGGGTGTCATCGCCTGCGGGCGCTTCGACCTTGATCACCTCTGCACCCATATCGGCCAGCGTTTGACCGGCCCAGGGGCCTGCCAAAATCCGCGCCAGTTCGATGACCTTCAAGCCAGAGAGCGGTTGCATCAGCCGGCCACCTTTGCGTCAATGATGTCCCGAAACCGCGCATAGGGAATGTTGGCATTGTTTTCGCCATCAATCACAAACGACGGCGTCGAGCGGATATCGTCGCGCTCGGCATTGGCCTGATACCAGCTGACAAGGCGCTGGGCCATGTTGGCGTCCGACATACAGGCATCAAGCGCCTCGTCGGTCATGCCGGTGGTTTTGGCCAGTTTGCGCAGCTCTGCGATGATGATCACCGGGTCACCGCTGGCGGTCCATTCGCGCTGCTTTTCGTAAAACAGGTTTGCAATGTCGAAATAGCGATCTTCGCCGCCGCAGCGGGCGATCATCGAGCCCCAAAGCCCAAAGCGGTCAAAGTATACCTCGCGGTAAATCAGCCGCACCTTGCCGGTGTCGATGTAATCCGCCTTGAGTTGCGGCAAAACCTCTGCGTGGAACGTGGCGCAATGCGGGCAGGTAAATGAGGCGTATTCGATGATTTCGACCGGCGCGTCAGCCACGCCCAGCACCATATCGGGAATTTCGAGCGCGTCTGCGGCTTGTTGTGCGTTTGCGGCCATTGACAGGGTGCCAAGCCCGAAAACGGCAGCGCCACCAAGGATCAGTTTTCTACGGTGCATGGAATTTCCTTTGTCTTTCAGGATTTGTTTTTCGCAAGGATGTTCGCGCCCAGCGCAGCAAGGGCCGCCCGCAGATCATCGCTTTGCACATGGCGCGCGAGGTTTGCCGAGGCGGCCTGTAACTCCGGATCAGGCGGCGCGGGGCGGACGGGTGCCGGTTGAAAGCTGGCGCGCCCTTCGTGAAACCCGACAGGAGCGGTTTGGGTGATCCGCACTTGCGCGATGGCCTTATACCCATAGCAAGCATTCACCTTTTCGCGGATTTGTTCTTTTTGCATCTCTAACATCGGGGCCTGTGCGCCGGTGGTCAGCACCGTGAGCGTGGCCCCCAAACCGCCTTTGCCATAGCCGACCTTTACCGGGGTCGCGATGCTGGCTGTGGCCTCGCCCACGATCTCGGACCAATGGGTCAACAGGCGGGTCACGGCAAAGCCACGGCTTTCGCTGGCCGTTCTGATGCGGGTCTGCATCAAGCTGGCGGCGCGAGAAAATCCGCGCGTGGTGCTGGTGTGACGTGGCTGTTTCATATCTAAGCCCTAATCTAATACAAACTGGCGATGATGCCAGCGAAACCCGCCAACTGGATGAATAAGCTTGCCTGATCTCTCTGACCGAATTCTGGCGTGGTATGATGTGAATGCGCGCGACATGCCGTGGCGGGTGGGCCCGCAAGCCCGCAAATCTGGCAAGCTGCCCGACCCCTATGCCGTGTGGTTGTCAGAGGTGATGTTGCAGCAGACCACCGTGGCGGCAGTGCGTGAATACCACACTAAATTCATGGCATTATGGCCGAGCGTTGCGGACCTGGCAGCGGCGGAAGACGCCGATGTTATGGCCGCTTGGGCGGGGCTTGGGTATTATGCGCGGGCGCGAAACCTGCTCAAATGCGCCCGCGAGATCGTGGCGGCACATGGCGGCGTCTTTCCGCAAACCAATGATGCGTTGCTGACGCTGCCCGGCATCGGGCCCTATACGGCGGCGGCGGTATCGGCGATTGCGTTTGACCAGCCGTCTGTTGTGGTCGACGGCAATGTGGAACGGGTAATGGCACGACTGCACGATGTGCATGACCCGCTGCCCGCGAGCAAACCCAAGCTGACAGCACTTGCCGCGGCACTGACGCCAACGCTGCGGGCGGGCGATTATGCGCAGGCGGTGATGGATCTGGGGGCCACGATTTGCACGCCGCGCAGTCCGGCCTGCGGGATTTGCCCGTGGTGTGATCCCTGTGCGGCACGGGCGGCGGGCACGGCAGCAGATTTGCCCAAAAAGACCCCCAAAAAGAAAATCCCGACGCGGCGCGGCATTGCCTATGTCGCGCGGCGCCGTGATGGCGCGTGGCTATTGGAAACCCGGCCAGACAAGGGGCTATTGGGCGGGATGCTGGGGTTTCCGACAACCGCATGGGGCGATAATCCGAGCCCTGATCCCCCGCTGGATGGAGCATGGCAGACCCATAATTCACTTGCACGCCATACCTTTACGCATTTTCATTTAGAGCTGATAATTCAAACTGTTACGGTTGAAAATGATGCGGTGTTACAGCGCGGCTTTTTCGTTGATGTCGCGCAATTTGATGCCAAAAATCTGCCGACCGCGATGCGCAAGGTTTATGATCAAATCGCCGCGACGCTACGCCACGATTGAGGTTTTCTGGCGCATTTCATAGTCTTGCCATAATCACATGTTAGGCAAACCCATGACATCAGTTCCCGCTGCAAAAGTTGCAAAATTCACCTCTGCGCTGCCGTTTGCGCTGTCGCTGTTATTGGTTCCGTTGGTGATGTTTGCTGCATATCGCGGTGGCTGGACGGTTTTGTTATTGCCGGTTTCGACGTGGTTTTTGTATTCGGTGATCGATATATTTACGGGTCTGAACACCGACAATGCTGATTTGGAGACCTCCGATGATCAGCTTTACTGGTACCGTTTGATCACAATGGTTTGGGCACCGCTTCAGTTTGCCGTCATCTTTGGAATGCTCTATTATGTGACCCGAGCGGATCATCTAAATGGTTGGGAACAATACTTTTTATTTATTGGCGTCGGCGTGATGACTGGCACGATCGGAATCAATTACAGCCATGAGTTGATGCACCAAAAGCCCAGGATTGAACGCAATATGGCGGATGCCTTGCTGGCGATGGTGCTGTATTCACATTTCCGGTCCGAGCACATGCTGGTGCACCACCGCTATGTCGGCACGCCGCGCGACCCTGTGACGGCGCGGTACGGGGAAGGGTTCTGGCGGTTTTTTGTGCGGGTTTTGCGCGCATGTCCAAGATCGGCTTTTGCCGCTGAAAAAGCGATGTTGGCGCGCAAGGGACTGCCTTGGTATCATCGCAGCAATCCGTTCTGGCGTTACTGGCTTTTGCAGGCGGGTTTTCTAGGTCTGGCGCTGTTGATTGGTGGGGTATGGGGTTTATTTCTGTTTCTTGTTCAAGCGGTTACCGCGATATGGCAGCTTGAGCTGGTCAACTATACCGAGCATTATGGATTGACGCGCAAGCACCTTGGCGAAGGCAAATACGAGCATGTGAAACCGCATCATTCGTGGAATGCGGCGCACCGCGCGACCAATTGGTTGTTGATCAATTTGCAGCGCCATTCAGACCACCATTTTAAGCCCGACAGGCGGTTTCCATTGCTGCAAAACTATAACGCGGCACAGGCCCCGCAATTGCCTTTCGGGTATCCGGTTATGACGATTGCAGCGATGTCGCCGACGGTGTGGCGGCGCGTGATGAACCCGCGCGTGCGGCGCTGGCGCGCGATGTATTACCCCGAAATAACCGATTGGACGGCCTATAAAGACGGGTCCCTGCCGCAGCCAAAATAGGTGTGTTTTTCGCCTATGATTTGCCTATGCGACGCGCGAGCGGATTTTTTTGACGGGTGTCGCGCGAAAGTCGGCACTGCGGACATTGCAAGCGATTGTCAGGGTAGGCTTTGAGAGGTGGAAATCCGACCGCGACAGCACTTTGGCAATTTGTGGGTTGTCCAGAAAGTGGATGCGCCGTTGTGCATTCGACGTGATAAAGGCGGCTTTGGGTCCATCCTTCGAGCGGCAGATTGCTTGTGATGAGCGTAGAGCCGCATTCGTGACGCTGCGAGATCAGCTCGAACAGCAATTCAGCGCCAGTTCAAGCACCATCATTCGTTCAGGGACGCGATTGCCTTGCGGTCAAAGCTATCGAGACTTTTGACCGCTGGGACCTCCCGCCAAACCGGGGCGCGTATTTCTGTAATCTTTTCGGGTTTACCGCGTCTTAGCTAAAGTGCGGATGCGTCAGCGACCGGAGAATGGTCTTACGTGTCCGGTGTTTTCGTTCCCGATCAGGAGACCTTCAGATGTCCGACAACAAACCGAAATCGCGCCAGCACGATGCACCGTCAGGGCGAAAACCGAGCCGCCGGGACGTGATCAGCTTCGGCGCTATCGCGGTGGGCGCCGTTGCGGCGTCTGGATATTTCCTGTGGCCGGTGGTCCGCCAGAGCAGACTGTTCGCCACCCCGACCGAGGCCACGCAGGTGGCGATCTCGATGAGCGGTTTCGCCCCCAACGCGCTGGTCGCGAAAGCCGGACAGCCGATCCAGTTGCGCCTCGTCAACAAGGACAACTCCAACCACAGCGATGGCGGCGGCTGGCACCAGTTTGCCATCGAGGCGCTTGATGTCGACTTCAAGATCGCGCCGCTGGAGACAGCCGAAGTCAGCTTTACCGTCGACACGCCGGGCACTTATGATTTTTACTGCGGTGTCTGCTGTGGCGGCAAGGCGAACCCGTATATGCACGGTCAATTGATTGTCGAGGCCTGATCCATCATGACCCTCAGACCCGCGTTGATCACGTTTCTGCTCGCCAGTGTGGCGGCCCTGTCGATCGGCATGACCGCCGGCTGGTTGCAGACCCCGGCCAATCTGATGACTGCTATTCCGGGTAGTATCACCCGCCCCGCTATCACACTGCCGATGATCGTTGTCGGCGGGGTGCTGGACGGCATCAACCCCTGCGCCTTTACGCTGTTGCTGTTGTTTATCACCGCCCTGCTGGCCTCGGTCGGCTCTGGTGGACCGGAGTCTGTGTCTGCGGCCCGCCGCCGGATGTTGATCAATGGTGGTGCCTTTATCGGCGCGATTTTTCTGGCATATCTGCTGTTGGGGACCGGTTTGATGCAGGTTTCGAGCACGTTGGCGCAAAACCATCTGGGCGCGCGAATCGGGGCCTTGCTGTCGATTCTGCTGGGGCTCTGGATGCTGAAGGATTATTTCCTGCCCGGAGTCGGGATCAGGCTGGCCGCGCCCAAAGCGATTGCCGGACGCGTGCGCGGGGTGAATGCCTCGGCCTCGGCGCTGACCATGTTCGGGCTGGGCGCATTGGTCAGCTTGTGCACGGTGCCCTGTAGTGGTGCCGTTTATCTGGCGGTGATCAGCCTGTTGGCCTTGCAGGATAATTTTCTGCTCAGCTATGGCTATCTGCTGGTCTACAACGTGATGTTCATCCTGCCCCTTGTGGTGATCTTGCTGGCGGCCTCGACACGTCCCGGCCTGCACCGGATGGCACGCTGGAATCTGCACCACCGCGACCGGGTCAAGTTGATCCTGGGGGGTGGTGTGGTGGTTCTGGGGCTTGCGATTTTAGCCGTGGCTTGACGGGTGCACCAGAAACACCAACGTGATCCGGTGGCGCAGGTTTCTTTGATACGGTCCAAAGATGTCATCAAACACCCGGAAAAACAGACGTGTGATTTTGCGTCGCAAAATGGGGAACCATGTCGCCAAGGAAACCCGTTTGACTGAAAAGTCTTAGTGGTTTGGCTCGCAGCGGACGTTTGTCTTTGCAAAAAAAACCCGCTGGCACAAAGGCGCAGCGGGTTTGAAGTTTGTGCGCTTTGTGAGCCATCCCACCAAGGCGGGGTGGCTGACTAGACGCACTGGCGGTATTGGTGAAAACTAGTGTTTGGCCATCTCGGAGCGGATTTGCTGGCGCAAAAGGTCGATAGGCACTTTTTGCCCGTCGCGTTTGAATTGCCAGTAGGTCCAGCCGTTACAGCTAGGTGCGCCTTCAAGATGCGCGCCGACTTGGTGAATTGACCCTTTGATGTCGTCACCGATCAGGGTGCCGTCGGCGCGAACTTTGGCCTTGTGGCGACCGTTCATGCTCCACAGCTCTTCGCCGGGACGCAACATGCCACGCTCGACCAACACGCCGAAGGCGACGCGGGGTTCGGCGCGTTTTGAGGTCGAGACTTCGAGTGCCTCGCGGTCAAATTTGCGGGTGTTTTTGATGCGTTTTTCGGCAACCTTGCGGTAGGCCTCTTCGCGCTCGATCCCGATAAAGTCGCGGCCCAGCATTTTGGCCACGGCCCCTGTGGTGCCGGTGCCAAAGAACGGATCAAGAACCACGTCGCCGGGGTTGGTGGTGCCGACCAAGACGCGGTGGAGGAGCGATTGCGGTTTTTGCGTTGGGTGGGCTTTGTCGCCGTCCTCGTTTTTCAAACGCTCGTGGCCGGTGCAGATTGGCAGCACCCAGTCAGAGCGCATTTGCACGCCTTCATTGAGCGCCTTGAGCGCCTCGTAGTTGAAGGTGTATTTGCTACCCTCGGATTTACCTGCCCAGATGAGGGTTTCGTGGGCATTGGTCAGGCGTTTGCCGCGAAAGTTGGGCATCGGGTTGGATTTGCGCCAGACCACATCGTTGAGAATCCAGAAGCCCTGGTTTTGCAATTCGTAGCCCATGCGGAACACGTTGTGGTAAGAGCCGATGACCCAGATTGCGCCATTTGGTTTGAGAAGGCGGCGGGCGGCGGCGAGCCATTCGCGGGTGAATTTGTCATAAACCGCGAAGCTATCGAATTGGTCCCATGCATCATCAACCGCATCCACTTTGGAATTGTCGGGACGGTGCAGGTCGCCTTTGAGCTGCAAGTTATAAGGCGGGTCGGCAAAGATCAGGTCTACGGAGCCCGCGGGCAGGCTATTCATGATCTCGATACAGTCGCCGTCGAGAATGGAATTCAGCGGCAGCGTCGCCGCCTCTTTGGGCACAGCTGCGCCCTTGGTTTTGATCGTCATTAATACTGCCTCTTTGCCCGGCGGTTAGTCCGCTGTGTGCTTGGTCCCAATGTGATTCAGGGGCGCAAAAGTGGCAATAAGTTTATCTAATCAATCACTTACATATTTTTGTTGCCACAACATCTTGTGGACGGGTGCAAAGGTTCGTCTATGGTGTGGGGTGACCCCAAGATTTTGCAGTGCTTTTTTATGCACAGGTGTCGGGTAACCGGCATTTGTTTCCCACCCGTAGCCCGGATGCTGTTGCGCCAAATCCACCATCAGCCTGTCGCGCCACACTTTGGCCACAATTGAGGCCGCCGCGATGGACAGCGATCGGGTGTCGCCTTTCACGATTGTCTGGTTTGGTGTGTTCAATCCGCGGGGTATTTGGTTGCCGTCAATGAGGATGAAATCGGCGGGCGCGGACAGGCCGCCAATCGCGCGCACCATGGCGAGATGGGAGGCGCGCAGGATGTTGATCTCTTCGATTTCACGCACGCTGGACTCGGCGATTGAAACGTCGGCGCAGACCATAAGCCGGTCAAAGATCATGTCGCGCTTTTTGGCGGAAAGTTGTTTGCTGTCGTTGAGCCCGTCGGGGATGTTGTGCACGTCGAGCACGACGGCGGCGGCGCAGACGGGGCCGGCAAGCGGGCCCCGCCCGACCTCGTCGACACCTGCGATAGCGGTGAAGCCCTGTGCGAGGGCTGCGGTTTCAAACGAGAAATCTGGTGTTGTTTTGGTCATATATCCCAGTGACCAGACGATAGCCCCGCGATCAAGTATAAAAATGGGGGCAAAGGGCCATGTCCACACCCGATGCCCCCAGGTTTTGGCCCGGCGATATCGGGGATGCCGGACCAATCTGATGTGCGTTAGCGGCGGGCGGTATAACCAGCCTGACGGAGGCATTGGGGATCCCAGCCGTTGCGAGCCCCACGCGGTGTCATCACCCGAACCTCGCAAGACCGGGGTAAGCGAGCAACAAACCGGTAGTTTTCACGCAGACAGCTTCGTTGGAACATGCGAACAGAGCCAAACCGCGTATCGACAGACGTGAGGCACTGCCGAGGCAAGGTCATACGGGCCCGGGTGGAGCGAGGTGTTTCGACGATCCGGGGCCGAGGGGTGCGAGGCGCAACATCAGCGGTCCGGGGAGAATGAGGATAGGGCGCCGCAGCGCCAGGGGCCACAACAGGGGGCGCCCAAGGGCGAGGGGTTGCCACGGGTGGGGTATCTTTTTGCTTGTTGATGACGATGTTTGCCAAAACTCCGGTGGCAATAAGCCCGAACAGGATTTTGCCGATTTGATCCTGGTCTATGTTGTTGGCCCGAGCGGGCGCGGCTGATGATAGCGTCAGAGAAATAGCCGTCAGCCCTGCAATGAATGTCTTATACATGTGGTCGTCCTTTCCATTTGTGGAGGTGATGGACCAACGATGGCCGGGGCACTCACTGCCATTCAATAACAAGGGATGGCTATGCATAAGCCTGCAAGCTAACATGGGGCGTTATTGAATATCATCGGCAATCAGGGTCATTTGGCAGGCATGAAACACACATTCCTTTCCCTTCTTATAGCGACCCTTTGGGCTGGTGCGGCGTCGGCGGAATGCTACGCTGATTACAAGGCCAAAAGAGATGACCCGTTGCGCCTGCACTATGGTGTGGCCGAGATTGCCGGCGAGTGTTCAAAGTCGAACGCCGCTGATCAATTGGCCAGACGCATTGCAGTTGATGACTGGCAATTGTTGACCGTCCTTGGTGTGTTTGACGCCAAGGGGTTAGAAGAGCGAAAGGAAAGCGCTGGTGGATACTTCCTCCGCTACTGAGGCCCGCGAGATTGGTAACAGGATTATCGTGGCAGGTATTGCCGCGATTGTGCTGATTTTGCTGATCGCCGCGGTCATGTTGTTTATCAACCTGCCCGATGCCAATGCGTTTAACGCACGCGTAGAGCAGTTGTTTATCGCCAATGACACTTTGACCGGCAATGCCGAGATCAAGTTGCTGGAGATATTGGCCCAGTCGGGCACCGCGTTTTCCGATACGTTGTCGTCCTATCGGTTTGTGATTTTTGTCTTGCTGGTTTTTGCGACCGCATTGTTGATTGCCGCGGTCGCGTTTCTGGTCATGCTGATTGCCCTGACCCGCCGGATGAGCCGGATCGAGCGCAAGGGTATCGAGGTCAATTCCCTGCTGATCAGTCGCGATCAGAAGTCGGTTTATCTGAATGATTTCGAGTTCAAACTGACCGAGGCCGCGATCGAGACATTGTCTGTGCTTGCAGAGGCCCGCATGGATGACGAGGTGTTGTCGGGCGCCGAAATAGAGGGTGTTATTTCGGGGCGCGATGCATCGGATTGTGACGAGGCGGCGGGTGCGACACGCATCAAACGCCTGAGGGACACGTTGGGCAATCAGATGGTGAGTGAATTATTGGTCAAAAACATCGCCCGAAAGGGGTATATGTTGGCAATCGACAAGCATGTGATCCGCATGGTGTGAACCCTGAGACGGGTCATGTTTCGTATTTGAGGGCTTTGTTTGAATATTAGTGATTTGTTAGGACGTGGTGTTCTAGCTTTGCTTTGATAAATTTGGATCATGGTTATGAATGTATCGGCAGGTGTGCTGACTTGTGATTTATTGGCAAGGGTGGTCCATGCTGCTGAAGCCCCCGTGCTTGTTCTGGATGCGGCCGGTCGCGTCACTTTTGTAAACCCCGCCTTTGAAGGCCAAACAGGCCTGAGCGGCAAGATGCGGTTGGGCATGACGCTGTCGCGGTTTTGCAACCAGGGTGATGCCGGTCGGCTGGACGCCTATGTGATCCGCGCCCAGATGTCCGCCGAGACGGATTTGCTATCCCCTGTCGATGTAAAAATTGGCGACCCAAAAGCGATGCAATCCTGTCGTATCCGCGTGTTGAGAGACAGTGTTGGCACCCATATCGGTTTTACCTGCGAGATTGATCCAGCACCTGCCAACGCATCACCTGTCGCGAGCGGCAATGAAGAGCGGTGGCGTGTTGCATTGGAAAGTGCGGATCAGGCGATTTGGGAAATGCGTCGCAGTATCCACCCCAGTTTTGTGACCGATAGCTGGTTTCATTTACGCGGCCATGACCCGATCAAAGACGCGAGCGCGATATCGACATGGCTGGATCGGGTGCACCCTGATGATTTGCCTGCTTTGAAAGCGTATCAATACAGCCTTGCGAGAGGCGATTCCGATACCGTCAATTGGCAGTATCGCTATCGTCACGCCGAGGGGCACTGGATCTGGATTTTATGTCGCGGACGGGTGTTATCGCGGGATACGCAGGGGCGCCCTGTCCGGTCTGTCGGGACGGATACGGACGTGTCGATGATCGTCAATGATCAGGCGCAAAAGAATATTTTATCCAATCGGTTACAGCTTTCGCTGGAGGCCTCTGGCGTTGGAATTTGGGAGTATGATGTTGATCGGGCAGAGGTTCATTGGGACGAGAACGTGCGCGCGATTTATGGCATAGGCGACGGTTTGGACATCCGCCCCAACAATGAGTGGGATACCTATATTCACCCCGACGACAAGGCAGAAGTGATCGCTCAGGCCGATGAATGTTTTGATAAAAAGCTAAACTTTGATCGTGATTACCGGATTGTCCGCCCTGATGGAGAGGTCCGCCATGTGCGTAGTCGCGCGAAATATGTTCATGCGGTGCAGGGGTCTGGTCCGCGATTTATCGGTGTCAATATCGATATCACCCAAGACGTCCGCAAGACCGAAGAGCTGGAGGTTGCCCGCGCCGCGATGGAGCATGACAGCCGGCATGACGCGCTGACAGGGCTGGCCAATCGCCGCAAGCTGGACGAGGTCCACGCCAGGTTTATCAGTGACCAAAGTGCCGCTGGACAGCCTGCCGATTTTGCGATTCTCAACATCGATCTGGATCATTTCAAAGCGGTGAACGACACCTATGGACATAGTGCGGGTGACAGTGTTTTGACTTGTGCCGCCGAGTTGCTTGCGGCGACGGTTGCCGGCAGGGGGTTGGTTGCCCGCGTTGGAGGTGACGAGTTTGTCGTATTCCTGCCGGGCGCTTATGCGCCAAATCAACTGGCCGAGATCACGAGGGAAGTTTTGCAAAGATCCGCGTCCCCTTGCATTGTCGAGGGGCAGCATTGTCATTTCGGGATGAGTATTGGCGTTGCCAGCAATCGCGATATCGGGGCCGGGATTGCCAGCGCATTTGTTGCCGCAGATCTGGCGCTATATCAGGCCAAGCAGGCGGGGCGCGGCTGTGCCCGGTTTTATGAACGATCGATGCGCCCTGCCGAGCAGCCGCGTGTATTCCAGGCCGAGGAGATCATGCAGGGCCTGAAAATGCAGCAATTCAAATGCGATTACTGCCCGCAGGTTTCGGCCACAACCCATGATTTGGTGGCTCTGGAGGCCAAAGTGCGTTGGGAGCATCCGATTTTTGGGACGCAGACGGCGGACAACTACGCGGCCGCCGCCGAGGCCGCTGGTGTGATGGCCGATCTTCACGATGAAGCGCTTCGGACGGTGTTGTCGGATCAAGCCAAGTGGACGGCGAGCGGCCGGACTCCGCCCCGTGTGGCGATCAGGGTTGCCGCCCGCTTGTTATGCAATCCCGATTTTGCCGCATCGTTGGGCGGCATGTCGGTCAAGCCCGGACAGGTCAGCTTTGAATTGACGGAAACTACATTGCGGGACGAGGAAGAGGCGGTGTTGCTGGAAAACCTAAGGGCCTGTCGCAGCCGCGGCATCGAGATTGATATTGATAATTTCGGGTCAGGGTGTTCATCGGTTGTTGGTGTTTTGAAAATTGCCCCCAAGCGGATTAAGATTGATGGCGCGTTGATTGCCTCGATACGGGGCAGCAAAACCCAGCGGAAAATCGTGAAAGCCGTCGTCGGGATCGCCAAGATGACCGGAGCCGAGGTTGTGGCAAAAGGTATTCAAAACGAGAACCACGCCATGATTGCCGCGAATATTGGCTGTGACATTTTGCAAGGCGAGTGGTGCGGACCTGCAAGGACCGAAGCCGATTTGCAGCATTCGCTTTAGCGTCGCGAGGCGCCTGCCGTGGGGCATCGTTTGTCGAAATTTAATAAGGATTTTACTCTTCGCCTTTAGACGGGTTTACGCGCGCCCACATCCTTAGCCAAAGTTGACTTTATGGAAACCGACCCGAACGAAGTTGCTCATTTTCGCATGATGCTTGAATTAAGTGACCGCAATGTTTTGCAGTCTACTTTTGACATGCTGAATGCGGACGTTGTTGCGTGGGACGCCCGATCCGGTTTTATTGTCTGCGCGAACGCCACGGCCCGCGAGGCAAAGGCGCTGTCATTGCGGGATGTCGGGCGTCGGTCCATTTATGATCTGGTGCCAAATTTGCCGAAACCGCGCATCGGCCGGTTCTTGCAGGCATTGCGGCGTCGGCCAGGTTTGGAAGTGACGTTTCACTTACCATTTACGACCGCAAGCGGAGTGCGAGGCCTAAACCGTTATGTCGTGCGCTATGTTGAAGGTCTGCGTCCGACATATATTGCCATTGTTCAAGATATATCTCGCTATCTTGAGGCCCGCATGGCGGCCAGCAACGCCGAGGCGATTTTGAAGGCTGCGATTGAGTCGCTGCCTGACGGCTTTGTCCTTTACGATGCTGACGACAGGTTGGTGATATGCAATGACCGCTATCGCCAAATTTATCGCGAGAGTGCGCAAGCCATGTGCAAGGGGGCCACGTTTCGCGAGATCCTGCAGTTCGGGTTGGATCGCGGCCAGTATTCTGCTGCGATTGGCCGCGAGGCGGCGTGGTTAAGCGAACGCATGGATGCCCATCGCGCCGCCAATAGCACCGTGGAACAACACCTGACCAGCGGTGAGTGGCTCAGGATTGTTGAGCGTAGCACGGCGGATGGGGGGCGCGTCGGGCTGCGTATCGACATTACCGAGTTGAAGCAAAATCAGGCCAAGCTGGAGCAATACGCACGCACGGATTATTTGACAGGACTGATGAACCGGCGTGGATTGAACGAGCATTTAAGAAATATGTCGCATGACTTGCGGGATGAAGAGCGGATCGCAGTGCTGCATGTTGATCTGGATAAGTTCAAATCCATTAATGACGGCTTAGGCCATGATGCCGGTGATTTTGTTTTGCGTCATTGTGCGAAAATCTTGCGCGCCACTTTGCCGGACGAACGTCTTGTGGCCCGCGTGGGTGGGGACGAATTTATTGGCCTGGTGAAGTCCCGGGATAGCACACCAAAAATGCTGGTTTTTGCGCAGGAGTTGGTTTCCAAGCTGTCCGAGCCTGTGGTTTTTCGTGACCGTATCTGTGATTTTAGTGCCAGCATCGGGATCGCCTTTCATGACGGTGGCTGCGATCATAAAACCGAAAGCGCTTTGACCGGAGCGGATATCGCGCTGAATGCCGCCAAGCAGGCAGGCCGCGGCGTGTGCCGTGTGTTTGAAGATGAAATGCGGCGTGACACCATCCGGCAAATTTCGATGGGCCAAGAGATCAGGGTTGGACTGAAGGCGGGTCAGTTCGAACCGTTTTTCCAGCCTCAAGTCGATACGATTGCAGGGAAAATCATTGGTTTTGAGGCGCTCATCCGGTGGCGACACCCCGAAAACGGCCTTGTGCCTGCCGGTGTGTTTTTACCCGCCGCCGAGGGATCGGGCCTTATGGATGAGATTGACGAGGTCGTGATGGACCGGTCATGTTTTGCGGTGTCGCAATTGAAAACTTGGGGCGTGCAAAATCCTTGTGTGAGTATCAACCTGTCGATGTCCCAACTGCGCGACCCTGCCATATTGCAACGCCTCGCACACTATGCGGAAACCTACAGAATTGTGCCCGCCAATTTACGGATCGAGTTGCTGGAATCGACCCTGCTGGATGAGCGATCATCGGTTATTGTCGACAATGTTCATCGCCTTATTGCGCACGGGTTTTCGATCGAGTTGGACGATTTTGGCACGGGTCACGCCGCGATAGCGACATTGCGAAAATTCGCTGTCGGGCGCATCAAGATCGACCGCAGTCTTGTTGAGGGGATAGATACTGATCCGGAGTTACGGGTTATTACCGGTGCGATTATCAATCTGGCGGATCGCCTGGGCGTAAGTGCGTTGGCAGAGGGTGTTGAAACCGCGCAAGAGCAGTGCGCCTTGCAAGAATTGGGATGCGGCGATGCGCAGGGTTATCTGCACGCGCGCCCGATGCCGCTGCCGGATTTGCGGGCTTGGATCACGGCGTATCAGACGGCAAGGTCCGCCGAAGCGTATCCCCATGAGCCAAGGTCGGGCTAAGCTCGATTATTTGATCAAGGGTGGAGTTATCGCCCTGGTTTCGAGCCGCGACAATCTGTGCCGCACGCACGCCGATATCGCGTCGGCAGGCATCCATTGTCGCCAGCTTTCGCGGCAACCCGTCAAGAAGTTCGACGCCGTTGAAGCCGGCAAGCCCAACCTTGTTGGGCACATCGATCCCTTTTTCGAGCAGATAAAGTAGCCCGCCAGCGCCGATCATGTCGTTCGAATAGTAGAGAAAATCAAGATCCGGCGTCCGGTCAAGCATCGCGGCGGTCATTTCACGCCCTTTTGCAAGCGCCGAGCCGCCAGAGTAAAATTCTTGATCTGCGATTTCGATTCCAGCCTTGGCGAGGGTTCGCGTGAACCCTTCAAATCGCTTGCGGGCACGGTGATCGAGCGGCATTTTTGTGCCCAAAAAACCGATCCGCCGATAGCCTGCTTCGATAATGGCTTCTGCCATCTTGCGCCCTGCGCGCCTGTGCGAAATGCCGACGGCGCAATCGACCGGTTGGCCATCAACATCCATAATCTCGACCACGGGAATGTCTGCTTGGCGCAGCATCGCGCGGGACGCTTCGGAATGTTCGAGCCCTGCGATGATCACGCCTGAAGGTCGCCATGAGAGCATTTCAAACAGGACTTTCTCTTCTTTTTCAGGGAGATAGTCGGTGACGCCGACGACAGGTTGGAGCCCGGTGCCTTCGAGCGTTTCGGAAATTCCCGAGAGCACCTCGGGGAAAACCATGTTCCCGAGCGAGGGGATGATGACCGCGACAAGGTTAACGCGTTGCGAGGCAAGTGCGCCCGCAATTTTGTTGGGCACATAGCCGAGCCGCTTTGCCGCTTCGCGCACTTTTTGCCGCGTGGCCTCCGATACGTCACCTTTGTTGCGAAGCACGCGGCTGACGGTCATTTCGCTGACGCCTGACGCCTCTGAGACATCGCGCAGGGTCAGGGGGCGCTTTTTGGGGGGTATCACCTTGGCTTGTCCTGTTTTTTTATCGTTGTGTTAAAACCTACAGGGCAAGTTGATCATTGTCCAAGCAGAACCGTTGACCCCCGTCCAATTCGCGGGCATTCAGCACATTGGCGGCCCCGTGGCTCAACTGGATAGAGCAGCCCCCTCCTAAGGGGCAGGTTACTGGTTCGAATCCAGTCGGGGTCACCATGTCGGGTTTGTGGTGCATGGCAAAGCGAGCGCCTTTGGATGTGTCATGCCGCATTCAGACTTTCAGAATCTATTTCTTTCTAGTAACATAAAGGCACTTCGGTCTGATTGGTTCGCCTTTTGGATAATAGGGAATGTGGTGAGGTGCTGTGAAAGGCACCAAGTCCATGACTGCCCCCGCAACTGTAAGTGGCGAGTGAAGCCGGAAAATACCACTGTCGTTCAACGCGATGGGAAGGTTCGGCCAAGCGATGACCCGCAAGTCAGGAGACCTGCCGAAGTGATCACCCTGTTCGTGCGCTAGGGGCGTATGGGCTGCGGAGCTTCCGCTGAGGTGACGGTTCACCGTCTGCGGGAGGGATACCTCTTGGGACATTCAATTAAGATATCGGCCCTCAATTTGGCCGACCAAGAGAGATAAAATATGACACGTTCTTTATTATTGGCGAGCCTTGCTGCCACCACGATGCTGGCGCTGCCTGCGACGGCGCAAACTGCATTCGAGTTAGATGAGATCATCGTTTCGGGCAATCTTGATGCCACCACTTTGGAGCGGATCGGCGCGACCGTCAGTGTTGTGACCCGCGAGAATCTGGAAGACACCGGCGAGGTGCGCGCGATTGATTTCCTTGCCCGCTTGCCGGGTATAGATGTGCGGGGCCGCGGCCCGGTTGGCGGCTTGTCGAACATTACCATTCGCGGTGTCGGTCAAAACTACGTCCGCGTTTTGGTGGATGGCATTGATGTGTCCGACCCGTCGGGTCCGCAGATAGCCTATGACTTTGGCGGTCTGCGCACCGCCGATATTGATCGCATCGAGGTGTTGCGCGGCGGTCAATCCGCCTTGTTCGGGTCGGAATCGATTGGCGGCGTGATCAACATCACCACCCGCCGCGCCGTTGAAGAGGGCACGGCGCAGTTTTTGACGCTGGAGGGCGGCAGCTATAACACGTTGAACGCGTCTTATGGTGTCACCACTCGCAAAGGTGCGTTTGATTACGCATTGACCCTGTCCGCGATGCAGACCGACGGCTTTTCTGCCGCTGACGAGAACGATGGTAACACCGAGGCCGATGGCTATGACGCCAAGCGTCTAAGTTTTGCGTTTGGCTATGATCTGTCGAATGGCAGCCGCATTGGTCTGAACGGTTTTGTGGAAGATGCGACGACACAGTTTGACGAGCAGTTCCCGTTGGCCGATGGCTCGACCGACGAATATTCCGATAACCGCTCAACCGGTTTGCGCGCCTATGCCGAGTTCAACACGGGATCCATCGCCAACGAGATTGCGCTGACGTATTACAACATCAATCGCAAGCTATTTGGGTCAACTGTTTATGGCACCTCCGATTTCATCTTTGACGGAGAGCGTGTTGGCCTAAGTTATCTGGGGCAAAAGGCATTGGGTGCGGGTCTGGATCTGCGTTTTGGTGCCGAATATACCAAGGAAAGCTACGACCAGTCCAGTTTTTACGGCGTTTACACGGGTGAGAGCAACACATCTGGTGCGTTTGCCGAGTTAGCCTATGAAACACAGAACTTCGATTTAGTTGGCACGTTGCGTTACGATAAGCACTCGGAATTTGGCGACTTCACCACGGGTCGTTTGGCTGCGAATTGGCGTCCCGCACAGGATTGGACCCTGCGCGCATCTGCGGCAAACAGTTTCCGTGCACCGTCCTTGTACGAACTTTATGGTCCATACGGCGATGCGTCGCTTGTGCCCGAAGAAAGCCGCTCGGTTGATCTGGGTATCGAGCGTCGTTTTGGCGAGGGCAATTTTGTGCGCGCAACAGCGTTTTACTCCGAGACCGACAGCCTGATTAATCCGACCCTACCTTCCTACACTTATGCGAATGTGCCCGGAACGGTTGTGCGTCAGGGTGTCGAGTTGGAGGCCGGTTTTGCGCTGACGGATGCGTGGCGCGTTGATGCCAGCTATACCTATGTGGAAGGTGAAAACCCTGCACTGACGCTGGGCAGCGCATGGGACCTTGAATTCCCTGAAAATGATGTGTCGCTGACCCTGACCGGTGATTTGACAGATCGTTTGTCGGCGGCATTCACGGTGCAACATGCTGCGGGCCGTCAGGTTCTGGATGACTACACCGTTGCCAACGCCACGATCAGCTATGCCGTGACCGACGGCATTGAAGCTTACTTGCGCGTCGAGAACATGTTTGACGAGCAATACCAATTGACCAGCGGTTACGGCACCTCTGATCGTGCGGTTTATGCGGGTCTTCGTGCTGAATTTTAAATCCATAGTGATTGCGGGGCTGGTTTCAACTGGCCCCGCGATGGGTTTGGCCGAGGCGCCCAAGCGCGTCGTTTCGGTCAATTTATGCACCGATCAGCTCGCCATGTTGGTGGCGGGTCCTGCGCAGTTATATTCGGTCAGTGACCTGGCGTTTGACCCGCGAGGGTCCGCGATGGCCGAGCAGGCCAAGACCTATGTGCCCAATGGTGGTTTCGCCGAAGAGATTTATCTGATGCAGCCTGATCTGGTGATTGCCGGCAGTTTCAGCACCCCTGCCACCACGGCGATGTTAAGGCGCTTGGGCGTGCCTGTGGTGGTGTTTGATTACGCATCGTCGCTTTCGGATATCCGTGACCGGTTGGTGCAGATGGGCGATGTGTTGGGCCAGCCCCAAAGGGCGCAGATGATCGTCGCGGATTTTGACGTCCAGCTTGCCGCTTTTCAGGCCGAGGCGACCACAAATCCGCGTGCCGCGCTGTATCAGGCGAATGGCTATACCAGTGGCGATAGCACCTTGGCGGGTCAGATTTTGATTGCGGCAGGCTTTGAAAACATCGCGACAGAGGCGGGGTTTCCTTACGGCGGCTTTTTGCCGTTGGAGGTTTTGGCGATGTCCCAGCCAGACGCGATTATCACAAGCAATCCTGATGCGGCGCGGTCACGTGCCGAGGAGATTTTGAGCCACCCTGTGGTTGAGGCCCTGCGAAAGACAACAGGCACCGGCTGGTTTAGCGACCGCGACTGGGTCTGTGGCACCCCGTTTGTGTTGAACGCCATTGCCGAGACCGCAAAGCTGCGCCGCGAGTTGGAAGGGGATGGATCATGACCCGATTGATGGTTGTCCTGACCGCCCTGCTGGCCCTGCTTTTCAGCGCGGCGCTGGTGTTGGGCCCTGCGGACATTGGCCCTGTCGAGAGCCTGCGTGCCTTGGTTGTGGATAATGGCGGTGCCTTGACGCTGGTGATGCGCGAAATCCGGTTGCCGCGCGCGATCCTTGCGGTGCTGATTGGTGCAAGCCTTGGCATGGCGGGGGCTGCGATGCAGGGATATTTGCGCAACCCGCTGGCCGACCCCGGGCTGATCGGCGTGTCGGGATCAGCCGCGTTTGGTGCGGTTTTATCGATCCAGACCGGGGTTGCTGCCACGGTCGCATTTGCGCTGCCCTTGTCCGCGCTGACGGGCGCGCTGGTCGGGGTTTTTCTGGTTTTGGCGCTGGCCGGTCCACGCGGGTCTTCGCTGACACTTATTCTGGCGGGCATTGCGATATCGGCGATGGCGGCGGCATTAACCTCGCTGACCTTGAATTTGTCGCCCAACCCGTTTGCTGCCAGTGAAATCGTGTTTTGGATGATGGGGTCGCTGGCGGACAGGTCGATGACACATGTCTGGATCGCGTGGCCGTTGATCGCCTTGGGTGGGGTTTTGTTGGCCAGCCTTGCACGCGGCCTGGACGCCTTGACCTTGGGCGAGGACGCCGCCGAGGCGATGGGGATCAGGCTGAAACGGCTACGTCTGACGTTGGTTTTTGGCACCGCGGCGGTGGTCGGCGCGTCGACGGCTGTTGCGGGGGCGATCGGGTTTATCGGCTTGGTTGTGCCGCATATTTTGCGCCCCTTCGTTGGTGCCAAGCCCGGTCAGTTGTTGTGGGCCTCGGCGCTGGGCGGTGCGATTATGTTGCTGGTTGCAGATATTGGCGTGCGCGTTGTGCTGCCCGGCCGTGATTTGAAGCTGGGTGTTTTGACCGCATTGGTTGGTGCGCCGTTGTTTTTGCATTTGATATATAAGACGCGAAAGGAAGGCCTATGACCGTGTTGGCCGTCAAATCCCTGAGCGTGACCCGCCGCAATCGCGCTGTATTGAAAGATGTGTCGTTCGAGATTGGCGCGGGCGAACTGGTGGGTTTGATCGGCCCGAATGGCGCGGGCAAGACGACCCTGATGCGCGCCGCATTGGGTTTGATTGCCGCCCATGGGCAATCCTCATTGGCGCAACTTTCGCCCCGAGAGCGCGCCAGAGCGGTGGCATGGATGCCGCAGGCCCGGGAAATTGCATGGCCTGTCACGGTTGAAAATGTGGTGACATTGGGTCGTATTCCCTATCTGGGAGGGGCGCAAAAACCGACCGCTGCCGACCGCGACGCAGTGGAACAAGCACTGGCTTACCTTGATCTGGAAGCGCTGCGTCACAGAACCGCGACACGGTTATCGGGTGGCGAGCAGGCCCGCGTTTTGCTGGCCCGCGCCTTGGCCCAGCAGACCCCGTTATTGATGGCCGACGAACCGACGGCGGGGCTGGATCCCGGTCATCAGATTTCCACGATGCAGACCTTTGGCAAGCTGGTGAAGGCAGGCACATCCGTCATAGTGTCATTGCATGATCTGGGTTTGGCCGCCCGTCATTGCAGCAGGTTGATTGTGATTGATGAGGCCCGGATTGTGGCGGACGGCCCGCCCGCAAAGGTGCTGACCCCCGCGCTGATCCAGAATACATTTTCGATCACCGCATGGCATCAAACCACCGACCAAGGTACGATTTTCCAGCCGCTAGAGGTTGTCACGTGATCCCGATGAAAGGCCCGAAACATGAATGAGATGATCGAGATGATACGCGGCGCGCTGAACACGGGTGGCCCTGCCCTTTGGGCGATTGCAGGTCTGTCGGTGATCACGCTTGCGGTGATTGCATGGAAGTTGTGGCGGTTGTTGCTCGCCGGTGTGTGGTCAAGGCGCCGGGCCGAGGCGGGTGTGGCGGCGGTGCTGGCGGGGCGCGATAGCACGCTCAAACCCATATCGCGCAATATGCATGTCCGGTTTGTGGCTGGCACGATTGCAGCGCTATCCCTGCCTGCTGCCGCGGGCCGTGAAGAGGTGACCCGTTTGGCCCAGCGCGAATTGGGCGCGCTGCGCACAGGATTGAGGCCCTTGGAATTGATTGTGACCATTGCGCCGCTGATCGGTTTGCTGGGCACGGTTCTTGGCATGATCGAGGCGTTTCAGGCGTTGGAAACCAGCGGTGGGCAGGCGGACCCTGCGGTCTTGGCCGGAGGGATTTGGGAGGCCTTGTTGACCACAGCCGCGGGCATGGCGGTCGCGATTCCGGCGGCGGTCGCGCTTAGCTGGTTCGAGGGCATTGCCGAGACGGTGCAGACCCAGATGGAAGACGCTGCAACCCGATTGTTCATTGGCGCGGCCCCCTGATGTTTAGCTTTGCAACCCTACGGCCCAGACGCCGCCCGAGCCTCGCGCCGATGATCGACGTGGTGTTCCTGCTATTGGTGTTTTTCATGTTGGCGTCGCAGTTTGGCCGTGATGCAGCACTGCCGCTGATTGTGGGCGGCGAAGGGGCAGCTTATGTCGGGCCGCCGCGCTTGGTGCAGATTGGCGAGGAAAGCCTGACGTTGAACGGTGTCGCCGTGGAGGTGGATGGTTTGGCCGCACGGCTTGCGCCACTGATGCAGACGCCTGACGATATCGTGGTGTTAAGGGCCGACGAGTCCGCATCTTTGCAGCGGCTTGTGACGGTTGCGGGCCTGCTGCGGGCGATGGGGTATTCCCAAATCGCGATTGTGGAGTGATATGATGCAGTTCAGCAAACCCCGCGCGCGCCCCAAGGCAGACTCGATTGTGCCGATGATCAATGTGGTGTTTTTGCTGCTGATTTTCTTCATGATGACCGCAAGAATAACCCAGCCTGCCCCGTTTGATGTGACCCCGCCCAAGGCCCAAAGCGAGCAGGAACCGCAGGACGCCGCCACGCTATATGTGGCCGCTGATGGTCAATTGGGGCTGGACGGGCAAAGCGGTGATACAGTGTGGGATGCGCTGGCGTTGCTGCCCGATGGGGCCCCGCTGACGCTGCGTGCGGATGCGGCCTTGCCCGCCCGTGATCTGTCGCGGATCCTCGCACGGCTTGCGGATGCGGGGATCACGGCCGTTGATCTGGTGGTGGCCCGGCCATGAAAACGCTGCTTGAGTTCACCGGATTTCTGGCCGCTGCATTGGCCGCACATGTCGCGATATTGCCCGGCATTGGCGAGGGCCCCGCGGCATCCCAAGGCAGCGGTGGCGAAGGGTCGGTTACATTGGTTGCCAGCAGCGGGAACCTGACTGATCTGGTGGCGCAGTGGAGCAAGCCGCCGCAGGTGGCCCAAGCCGTGACAATGACCGCACCGCAGATGCCCGCACCCGAAATTCCGCAAGCCTCCCTGCCAAATGTGGCCGCTGCGATGGCCGTTCCGGTTTTGCCAAGTAGCGCCGCACAGCAAGAGCCGCTGCCGCAGATCGACCTGACCATAGCGCCGCCGCCCGATGTGGCCCCTGACGTGTCGCTTCGCCCCAAAGGCCGGCCAAAGGCAGCCAAGCAAGCAAGCGCCCCCGCCAGAGCCGCCGAGACCGCCGCTGGCGTGGGGCGAAGTGCCGCGGCGGTGGATGCGTCAGGCACAAACGTGGCGGCGCTGTCGCAATGGGGCGGTGCGATCCGCAACAGTATCGAGCGTGGCAAGCGCTATCCGGGTGGCACCCGTGCAAGTGGTGTGGTCAGGCTGTCGATCAGGGTCGGCACCGATGGGACATTGGCGGGGGCAGCGATTGTGGGCTCGTCGGGCGATGCAGCACTTGACCGCGCAGCACTCACCGCCGTGCAGCGTGCGCGTCTGCCTGCCGCCCCCAACGGGGTCGCTGCGGGTCATCAGATATTTACGCTTCCGATGACATTCAGGCCCTAGGGTGTTTTACATGTTAGCCTGTTGTGAATAGTCATCGCTTTGCGATGGCCTGGCGAAGCTCTCGGATCTCGCGCTCCATCGCCTTGATCCGGGCGCGCTCATCGGAGGTTTGGCCCTCTTTGCGCCCGCTATCGATATCTGACTGTTTGACCCACCTCGGCTGCGTGTCCCTCCCACACCCGATTTTTCGCGCGATGGCCATGATCGCCGCCGATTGATTGGCTTACTCATGCTCGTGTTCAAAAATCATCCGAACCGCGCGGGCGCGGACCTTGGACGAAAACCGGTTTGCTCTGTTACTTTTTTCCATAGGCTCCATCCATACCTACCTTAAGCCTCCGGCAAACTGGGGGCGGTTCTGATTGGCCCGCATGTCATACCGCCGTGCAACCGCGCCCACCGAGACACCTTCCACCAATGTCTCGGCCACGATCTGCGCCTTCACCGCATCCGGCCACCGGCGGTGACCACGCGGCCCAACAGCCATATCAATGTTACCGAGAAACTCCGTAAGCGGCGGCCGCGGCCCATTGATTTTTCAATTGCGTTTGGTC
>TARA_R110002167_G_scaffold64434_4_pt1 | contig 55291 bp, 53 predicted proteins | sample TARA_R110002167 | Tara Oceans TARA_R110002167 (sample SAMEA4398238) | marine metagenome | biome: Polar Biome; feature: [MES] marine water layer (ENVO:01000295) within the mesopelagic zone...; material: water (ENVO:00002006), including particulate matter (ENVO:01000060) such as......
GATATGACCGTCTAAACGATCACCTAATTTCATGCCGCGTTCTAGGTTTACAACATCCGCAGTTTTAAGTTTACCAATATTGGTTTTATCCAACGTTTCTTTAATAGCAGTAACTGTATATTCATCATTATGAACTGCAACGACTGTTAAGCAAACACCATTATGAGCTACACTTTGATCTACTTTTAGTTCGTTTGTAATGCTACTTTTTATGGTTAAATGAACATTTTCTTGTTCTTTTACAACGTTTGTTACTGTGCCAAGTGTTTCTATAATTCCTGTAAACATATCCCTAAAATTTAGTTACTTTTGTAGCCATCAAAAATAGCAATATTACAAGAGAACTATGGATAAATCTGATAAAATAATCGTTGGAATTTCAATTGGAGATTTAAACGGAATTGGTATTGAAGTGATTTTGAAGACATTTGAAGACAAAAGAATGTTAGATTTTTGTACCCCAGTTCTTTTTGGAGCAACGAAAGTAATTTCATATCACAAAAAAGCTTTAGAGATTGAAACGCCTGTTCACGGAATTACATCAATAAATCAAGTTAATCATTCTAAAATAAATGTTTTAAATATTTGGAAAGAAGAAGTTGAAATAGAACTAGGTTCAGCAACTAAAGTTTCTGGTGATTATGCGGCAAAATCGTTAGCAGCTGCAGTAGAACATTTAAAAGACAAAACAATTGATGTGCTTTTAACGGCACCAATCAATAAAGAAAACATACAATCAGAAACATTTAATTTTCCTGGTCATACAGAATATCTAGAAGCAAATTTAGAAGGAAAAAGTTTAATGATATTAATGACAGATAAATTGAGAATTGGCTTAATAACAGGTCATATTCCAATTGCAAAAGTAGCGGCATCTATTACTCCAGAATTAATTAAGAGTAAGGTGGAAACAATGTACGCGTCATTAAAGCAAGATTTTGGAATTAATAAGCCAAGAATTGCTGTTTTATCATTGAATCCACATTGTGGTGATAAAGGTGTAATTGGTACAGAAGATGATGAAATTATTAAACCAACTGTAGACGAAATTAGAGAAACTGGTAAGTTAGTTTTTGGTCCTTATGCTGCCGATGGCTTTTTTGGATCTGAAACTTACAAGCAATTTGATGGAGTTTTAGCAACCTATCACGATCAAGGATTAGCGCCTTTTAAAGCGTTGTCTTTTGGTAAAGGAGTAAATTTTACAGCAGGTTTAAATGCAGTAAGAACCTCGCCAGACCACGGTACAGGTTATGATATTGCTGGTAAAAACCTTGCAAATCCATCGTCATTTACAGAGGCATTGTTTACCGGAATTCAAATTTTTAAAGCAAGAAATGAGTATTTAGAACTCAGTAATAATCCGTTAATTATAAAATAAAAATAAAGATTATTCTTTTTTTGATAAAAATATTGCAGAAATACATTTTTTTGTATCTTTGCCCGCTCAATTGATGTTTGATAATGAAAGGTTTGAAAGAATTCACGATACCGTTTGTAGGGTTAAAAGAAGGGAAACACCTATTCAATTATACAATTGATAATAAGTTCTTTGAAGCTTTTAATTTTGATGAGTTTAATAGTTCATCAGTAAAAGTTTTGTTAACATTCGTAAAAAAGAGTACATTATTTGAGCTAGGTTTTGCTGCAGAAGGTACGGTTGAAGTTCCTTGTGATATCTCTAATGAGTTATATCATCAAGAAATAAATTCCAAATTACCTATTATAGTAAATTTTGGCCCTGAGTATAATGATGATAATGAAGATATTTTAATTTTACCTCACGAGGCTTATGAAATTGATGTGTCTCAGTATATTTACGAAATGATTGTTTTAGCAGTTCCTAATAAAAGAGTTCATCCAAAAGTTTTAGATGGCACTATGGAATCTGAAGCATTAAAGAAATTAAAAGAATTACAAATAAAAGAAGTAAAAACTGTAGAAAATACAGACCCAAGGTGGGATAAATTAAAGAATTTAATAACAGAAAAAAAGACATAAAATGGCGCATCCTAAAAGAAAAATATCTAAAACTAGAAGAGATAAAAGGAGAACACATTATAAAGCAGCTGATCAACAAATTGCAACAGATCCAACAACAGGAGAGGCTCATTTATATCACAGAGCACATTGGCATGAAGGTAAATTATACTACAGAGGTCAAGTTGTTTTAGAATCTGCAGCAGCAGAAGCTTAAAAATATCCTTTTAAAAATACGCGAAAACCCTCAAATTTGAGGGTTTTTTTACGTTTTTTACTTAAAAATCATCTCTTTTGATAATTTTTAAACAATAATGTGAAATAATTTTCACTACTTTTGATTATTCTAAATTTTAGAAACTAAACTTTACTTATGACTAAAATAACTGCTGCAATTACAGCCGTAGGAAAATACGTTCCTGATTATATTCTAACAAATAAAGAGTTAGAGAAATATGTTGATACTAATGACGAATGGATTACTTCTAGAACTGGAATTAAAGAAAGAAGAATTTTAAAAGGCGAAGGCTTAGGTACATCATATATGGCTATTAAGGCCGCAGAAAATTTGTTCATAAAATCTAAGATAAACCCAGAAGAAATAGATTTAGTAATTGTAGGTACTGCAACTCCAGATTTACCTGTTGCATCTACAGCCGCTTATGTAGCTTCAAAAATTGGTGCAATAAATGCTTTTGGGTACGACTTACAAGCTGCATGCTCTAGTTTTTTATACGGCATGTCTACAGCAGCTAGTTATATAGAGTCTGGAAGGTATAAAAAAGTGTTATTAATTGGCGCAGATAAAATGTCTTCTATTATAGATTATACTGATAGAGCAACTTGTATTATATTTGGTGATGGAGCAGGTGCAGTTTTATTTGAACCTAATAATGAAGGTTTAGGCTTGCAAGATGAATATTTAAGAAGTGATGGAATTGGTAGAGATTTTCTAAGAATTGAAGCTGGTGGATCTATAATGCCTACAACGGAGCAAACTGTAAAAGACAATAAACATTTTGTGTATCAAGAAGGGAAAACTGTTTTTAAATACGCAGTTTCTAATATGGCAGATGTTGCAGAAAAAATGTTAACTAGAAATAATTTAACAGAACCAGATATTCAATGGTTAGTGGCACATCAAGCAAATAAAAGAATAATTGAAGCAACTGCCAATAGAGTTGGTGTATCGCCAGAAAAGGTAATGATGAATATTCATAAATATGGTAATACAACATCGGCAACTTTGCCTCTTTTATTAGCAGATTATGAAGATCAATTGAAAAAAGGAGATAATTTAATCTTTGCCGCATTTGGTGGAGGCTTCACGTGGGGAGCTATCTATTTAAAATGGGCGTATAATTCATAAATAAAAACAATTAAACAATAAGAAGCATGGATATTAAAGAAATTCAAAATCTTATAAAATTTGTGGCTAAATCTGGCGCAAGCGAGGTAAAGTTAGAAATGGAAGATATAAAGATTACCATTAAAACAGGTACAGAAAAGACAGAAACGACAATTGTACAAGCGGCTCCATACGCTAGCGCACCTCAAGTTGCAGCAGCACCGTTAACAGGAAATTCTGTTGCAGAAATAGTTACAGCTGTTAAAGCAGACGATGATGCTAAATTTATAATTGTAAAATCTCCAATCATTGGTACTTTTTACAGAAAACCATCTCCAGATAAACCTAATTTTGTTGAAGTTGGTTCAGAAATAAGCGTTGGTGACACTGTTTGTGTTATTGAAGCAATGAAATTATTTAATGAAATTGAATCTGAAGTATCAGGTAAAATAGTTAAAGTTTTAGTTGATGATTCTTCTCCAGTTGAATATGATCAACCTTTATTTTTAGTAGACCCATCTTAGTTAGTAAGAAGCTTAATATTTAAAGTTAGAAATATATTCTAACTTTTTGTTTGTATATTAAATATTGAACTTCTTAATTTTAACTTATAATATCTAAAATTGAAACAAGATGTTTAAAAAAATATTAATTGCCAATAGAGGAGAAATAGCATTACGTGTTATTAGAACCTGTAAAGAAATGGGTATAAAAACTGTTGCTGTATATTCTACAGCAGATGCAGATAGTTTACACGTTAGATTTGCAGATGAAGCTGTTTGTATTGGTCCTCCTTCAAGTGCTGAATCTTATTTAAAGATGTCTAATATTATTGCTGCTGCAGAAATTACAAATGCAGATGCAATTCATCCAGGATATGGTTTTTTATCAGAAAACGCTAAATTCTCTAATTTATGTGAAGAACATAATATTAAATTTATTGGTGCAACTGGTAAAATGATTAATCAAATGGGAGACAAAGCGAATGCCAAAGCTACCATGAAAGCTGCAGGTGTGCCTTGTGTACCAGGTTCCGAAGGTGTTATTGTAGATTTTGAGCAATGCGAGAAATTAGCAAAAGAAACAGGCTATCCCGTAATGTTAAAAGCCTCTGCAGGTGGTGGTGGTAAAGGAATGCGTGCGGTTTACAAATCAGAAAATTTAAAAGATGCTTGGGATTCTGCGAGACAAGAAAGTAAAGCAGCCTTTGGAAATAATGATATGTATATGGAGAAGCTTATTGAAGAGCCAAGACATATTGAAATCCAAATTGTTGGAGATTCTTACGGTAAAGCATGTCACTTATCAGAAAGAGATTGTTCTGTACAAAGACGTCATCAAAAGTTAACGGAAGAAACACCTTCTCCTTTTATGACTGATGAATTAAGAGAAAAGATGGGTGATGCGGCTGTAAAAGCTGCTGAATTTATTGGTTACGAAGGAGCCGGAACTATAGAGTTTTTAGTAGATAAACATAGAAATTTCTACTTTATGGAGATGAATACTCGTATTCAGGTAGAGCATCCAATAACAGAAGAGGTTGTGAATTACGATTTAATTCGCGAACAAATTTTAGTTGCTGCTGGTGTGCCAATTTCTGGAAGAAATTATTATCCTCAATTACATGCAATAGAATGTAGAATTAATGCAGAGGATCCTTACAATAATTTTAGACCTTGTCCTGGGAAAATAATAACGTTACACACCCCTGGAGGTCATGGAGTTAGGATGGATACACATGTGTATGCTGGTTATACAATACCACCAAATTACGATTCTATGATTGCTAAATTAATTGTTACTGCTCAAACTAGAGAAGAGGCAATTAATAAGATGAAAAGAGCTTTAGATGAATTTGTTATTGAAGGTATTAAAACAACAATACCATTTCATAGACAACTAATGGATCATCCAGATTACGTAGCGGGTAATTATACTACTAAATTTATGGAAGATTTTGTAATGGAGTCTTAAAAAGTAATATAAAATTTATACAAAAAAAGAGAATGCAGTAATGTATTCTCTTTTTTTTTATCTTTAGGGTTAAATTAATGTTTCTATGAAAATTGACGGAATCGATAAAATAATTATCAAAAGTTTAGTGAGTGATGCTAGAACTCCCATTTTAAGTATTGCTAGAGAAGTTGGTGTGTCTGGTGCTGCCATTCATCAACGTTTACGAAAGTTAGAAAAATCTAAATTAATAGATGGTTATAAAATGGTAATCAATCCTAAAATTTTAGGATATTCTACAACAGCTTTTATTGGAGTTTTCTTAGATTCATCAAGTTTATATTCATCAGCAATAAAAAGGCTAAAGGAAATTCCAGAAATTATAGAGAGCCATTATACAACTGGTAATTACGCTATTTTTATAAAGGTTTTGTGTAAAAATAATGAAGATTTAATGCATCTTTTAAATAAAGATATTCAGAATATAAAAGGGGTGTCTAGAACAGAAACATTTATTTCACTAGATCAACAGATTGATAGACAGATATCTATTTAATAAATTTGCATTTTAACTATAAATTGATACCTTTTAAAGTCTTTTATAAACGATTTATCAAATAAATAAAAAAGGGCGGTTTTTTTATTTCATTTTTGTATTTATAAAAATATAATGAGAAATTTATCAGATTTTTAGTAAAAAAAATAAAATGGAACAACCTAATTTAGTATTTATAAAAGAAATTGTAGGCGATGATAAAGCTTTTCAAAAAAATCTTTTAGATATAATTAAAAAAGAATTTCCAGAAGAAGTTAAATTGTTTACAGTAAATTTTGCGCTAAAAAAGTATAAAGAAGCGTCTAGTAACGTGCATAAAATAAAACATAAAATTAGTTTATTAGGTTTACAAGAAGGTTTTGACTTGGCAACTGATTTTGAAAATGCATTAAAAAATGGTGATACTGCACTGCATCCAGATTTTTTAGAAATTTTACACAAAATTCGCCTATATTTACATCTCTAAATATTTACCTATTTTATATTATGGTTTGTATAATTATTGATGATGATGCCACTGCTAGACTAATTATAAAACAGCATTGCCTTAATTCTAATAAAATTAGGATACTTGAAGAGTTTTCTTCTGCAATCGACGCAATAAAATATTTAAATAATAACAGTGTAGATTTGGTGTATTTAGATATTCATATGCCAACTTTTTCTGGATTTGATTTTATTGAGACGCTAAAAAATCCACCAAAAATTGTTTTAACTACTTCGGATAAAAACTTAGCATTAGAAGCCTTTGAATACAAAAGTGTCGTAGATTATTTAGTAAAACCAATCTCTAAAGAACGATTTGAAAAATCTTTAGAAAAATTATCTACGATTTCTATTTTAGAAAAACCTTTAATAGTCGAAGAAAAACTAACAGAATATCTTTACGTAAATGTAGATAAAAGATTGGTTAAAGTAGATATAGCAAGTATTTATTTAATTGAAGCTAAAGGAGATTATATAAATATTAAGACAGATGATAAAAATTTTCTTGTTCATTCTACATTAAAAAAGATAGAAGATAAACTTCCTTCAAATATGTTTTTTAAAGTACATCGATCTTTTATTATAAATTTTTCAGAAATAATAGATATTGAAGACAATAGTGTTTTAATTAGACAGGTTGTTGTGCCAGTAAGTAGGTCTAAAAAAAGCGAATTAATGAATAAGTTAAATCTTTTATAGGTTTATTCTTTTTATCGCAACTTAACGTCTATTCGTCGACACTTAGATGTATCTAAACTATACTTTTACTTTTACTATTTAAATTAGTGTATTTTTGTTACTTGTAATTTCTAATTACATAAAACAATTATAAGTTGGGGGATTTATAAATTGATATTAAAAAGAGCTGATTCGTCAGCTCTTTTTTTCGTTTTAAAATTAATGTTTTGTAAAAAATCAAACATTGGCGTAAGTGTTTTTAACGTATCCAATTACAAATAATTTGAAGAAATTGCTTTTTATCAAAAGGTTTATATAAATAGTCATTCATCCCTACTTCAAAGCATTTTTCTTTATCTTCCTCTATATCACTTGCCGTTAATGCTATTATTGGTATGTCTAAATTTAATTCTTTTCTAATTATTTCAGAAGCTTTATAGCCATCTAGAACAGGCATTTGCAGATCCATCAGAATTAAATCACATGGGTTGTTTTGAAGAAAACTAACAGCTTCTTGGCCGTCTGCAGCTTCAAAAACGAGGACATTAAATTCTTGTAAAATAATATTTGCTACCATTCTGTTCATGATATTATCATCAACAACAAGTATTTTTTTTTCTTTTAAGATATCTGGCGATAGCACTATGTTATTTTTTTCCATAACTATTTTTTTTTCTTGGTTTTTGCCAAATTAGATTTCCTGTGTTCTTTTTAATTATATGTAATTTATCGTTTCAGAGAAAAATTAAAATTACAATCAATTAAACAAATAGGTTTACTTAAATACTCTTTTATGGGTGAAAAAAAGAATGTAGTTAGCTTTTAATTCAAATCCATTCAAGTTGATTTCAAAATTACTAAAATAGAAGTATAGATTTATAAAAAAAATATAAAAGTGAAACTATTTTAATACTCTAAATTTAGTGTATTTCAAATCATTTATTCAATTGAACGAGTTTTTTGTTTTATCATTCAATTTATTTTAGGTCTAATTTTTTTATCATTGGGCTATGAAATTATTATTTTAAACAATTTAAGTTAAAGAATTACAATTGTTTAAGTTTTTTGTAAACAGTATTTATGGCTTGAGATTTAAAATTCATGCATTTTCTTTTTTTTTATGAACATTGTTTTAAGATAAATATGTATCTTTAGAAGTAATAAATAAAACCCCAAAATTAAAAGTATGAAAGTCACAATTGTAGGAAGCGGTTATGTTGGTCTTGTTACCGGCGCTTGTTTTTCTGAGGTAGGTATTGATGTTGCTTGTGTTGATATAGACCAAAAAAAAATTGAAAATTTAAATAACGGAATCATCCCTATTTATGAACCTGGTTTAGAAGAAATGATTACCAGAAATATGAAAAAGGGACGACTTAGTTTTACTACTAGTATAGCTGAAGGTTTAGAAGATTCTGAAGTATTGTTTATATCAGTAGGTACACCACCTGATGAAGATGGTAGTGCAGATCTTAAGTATGTGCTTGCAGTAGCTAGAGATTGTGGTAAACACATGAAAGACTATATGCTTGTTGTAACAAAAAGTACTGTTCCTGTAGGAACTTCTAAAAAAGTTAAAAAAGCCCTTCAAGAAGAATTAGATAAGCGAAATGTAGACTATGAATTTGATGTTGCCTCTAATCCAGAATTTTTAAAAGAAGGAGCTGCAATAAACGACTTTTTAAAACCAGATAGAATTGTGGTTGGTTTAGATAGCCAAAGAGCACAAGATTTAATGACAAGTTTATACAATCCATTTACGCTAAATGGTCATCCAGTAATTTTTATGGATATCGTTTCTGCGGAAATGACTAAGTATGCTGCAAATGCAATGCTGGCAACAAAAATTAGTTTTATAAACGACATTGCTAATTTATGTGAAATTGTTGGCGCTGATATTAATAAAGTTAGAAAGGGAATTGGATCTGATTCTAGAATTGGTCCTAAATTTATCTATCCAGGTATTGGTTATGGAGGTTCTTGTTTTCCAAAAGATGTGCAAGCATTAATTAGAACTGCAAGTGAAAACAATTACGAGTTACAAGTATTAAAAGCAGTTGAAGCTGTTAATAAGTATCAAAAGCTAGTTTTATTTAACAAAATAAATACTTACTTTAAAGGAGATTTAAAAGGTAAAACCATAGGTGTTTGGGGCTTGTCTTTTAAACCTCAAACAGATGATATGCGTGAAGCACCTTCATTATATATTATAGACAGCCTTTTAAAAGCAGGGGCAAATGTTAAAGCCTACGATCCAGTGGCAAATGAAGAAGCAAAACATCATTTTGGTGATACAATTACGTATTGTGAAGAGCAATATGAAGTTTTAATTGATGCTGATTGTTTAGCAATTTTAACAGAGTGGCCAGAATTTAAGTTTCCAAGTTTTAAAATTATTAAGAAACTATTAAGCAACCCAGTTATTTTTGATGGTAGAAATATTTTTGATAGAGAACAAATTAAAAGAAATGGATTTGAATATTTCTGTATTGGTGTAAATACAACCGAAGAAAGCGATTCTATAACAATAAAATAAATACTCATGATTAGAAAAAAAATTCTTGTAACCGGTGGAGCTGGTTTTGTTGGTTCACATTTGTGCACGCGTTTACTAAAAGAAGGTAATGAGGTAATTTGTTTAGATAATTATTTTACGGGTCAAAAGCAGAATGTAATTCATCTTTTAGATAATCCGTATTTTGAGTTAATTCGCCACGATGTTACCGCGCCTTTCTTTGTTGAAGTAGATCAAATTTATAATTTAGCTTGTCCTGCTTCACCTGTACATTACCAATATAATCCAATAAAAACGATGAAAACATCTGTTATGGGTGCTATTAATATGTTAGGATTGGCAAAGAGAGTTGGTGCAAAGATATTACAAGCATCAACAAGCGAGGTTTATGGAGATCCATTAGTACATCCACAAACAGAATCTTATTGGGGACATGTAAATCCAATTGGAGAGCGTGCTTGTTATGATGAAGGAAAAAGGTCTGCAGAAACATTATTTGTAAATTATCACAAACAAAATAAAGTTGATATTAAAATTATTAGAATTTTTAATACTTACGGACCAAATATGCATCCACATGATGGTCGTGTTGTTTCAAACTTTATTGTTCAGGCATTACAAAATCAGGATATTACCGTGTACGGAGAAGGAAATCAAACCCGTAGCTTTCAATATGTTGATGACTTGGTAGAAGGGATGATTAGACTTATGAATTCTAGAGACGGTTTTACGGGTCCTGTAAATGTTGGTAACCCAAACGAATTTACAATTCTTGAGTTAGCACAAAAGGTGATAAAATTAACAGGTTCTTCGTCTAAAATTATTTATAAGCCATTGCCATCAGATGATCCTATGCAAAGACAACCAGATATTTCTCTTGCAAAAAAAGAATTAGATTGGTCGCCAAAAGTACAATTAGATGAAGGTTTGATGCATACAATCAATTTTTTTAAGACAATTGTGTAGTTAAATCACACATTTGTAATAAAGAATATAATTAGTAAGCTTAAGGCTATACCCATTTTTTATTGATTTACTTATTTTAGGAAAAGTCAATAAATAAATGGGTATACATATAATATTCATTAATAGTTTAAGTAGATTTGAAAAAAAAGCTATTTTTTTGATGAATAAAAATTTCTTAAATAAAGTTTTATTTTAAAGGTTAAAGTAACTTTAATAAACTTCTTTTAAAAATAAAAAACTAATAATAAATGTTTTATGGAATAGAATGAGGTAGGTAGCTCTTTTTATTCATGTAACATCTACTACATATTAATTTAATTCTATTTTAATTTTAAAATTAAAATTGTACATTTATAAATTGTAGTGTTAAATAAATACAATTATGAATTTACCCCCAAATCAAAATACTTCATATATTAAATTATATGACCTTCAGGTTGTTGACCAGATGTGTCGCGGCAATCAAGAACAAGTTTTAAAAATGGTAGAAGTCTTTGTTGACCAAATTTCTCAATCTATGAAAGGGATTGAAGTAGCTTATTCTGAAAATGACTTTTTAAAAATTAAAAGTTTAGCCCATAAAATGAAACCTCTCTTTACTTATTTTGGTACTTCTAAATTAGAGAAAGAATTTCTTTTAGCTGAGGAATTAATTTCGAAAGAGATGATTTCGGTAGAATTAGACGCTAAAATTGCAAGCCTTAATTTGATAGTAAAAGAAGTTGTTAATGAAATGAAGAATGATTTTAATCTAGCTAATAAATAAAATTATGAAGAAAAAAATACTAGTTGTAGATGATGAGATAAGTATTTGCATGTTGTTGCAAAATTTTCTTTCTGCAGAATATGAGGTCGTTACCTTAAATAATGCAATAGAAGCTCTTGAGTGGCTAGAAGGTAATATACCAGACCTTATTATTTCTGATATTCAAATGCCAGAAATGGATGGATATGATTTTTTAACGAAGGTACGAGAGCGAGGTTTTACCAAGCACACCCCTGTTGTAATGTTGTCTGGAAAAGCAGAAAGTAAAGAACGTATAAAATGTTATAGACTTGGTGCCCAAGATTATCTTACCAAACCATTTAATCCAGAGGAGCTTGAAGAATTGGTTAAGAAAAATATTTTTCCAATTCATTATGCCATAGAATGGTAATACTTGTTGATTATGAACGAGGTATTTAACGTAAGTATGTTTTTTTAGTTTAACAGAAGATCTTGTGTTTACATACTTTTTTGCGAAATTACCAACAAAAGTATTGGCTAATTTTAACGATTAAATACAATATTATATTTTAATAACCGTCCCATGAGTACAAATCTTAACATTTTATATATTGGTAATCTAAAGAATTATTTTAATCTAGATGATCATAAAAATTGTTCTATAGTTACATTAGAAAATAGTATTAAGGCTACTAAATATTTGCAATCTGATGAAAAAATAGATGCCATAATATGCGATTATAACTTACCTGGAAATACTGGAGTTTTTCTTTATGATTGGATCAGAGCTCAAACAGATTTTGACAACATTCCTTTTATTTTAGTTTCTAAAGAGTTTAGTGCTGATATTTATAAAACTGCATTTATAAAGAAAATAGATGATTTTTACGTGTCTTCTGTTACGAATCCAAATGATATTTTAAATCGAGTAGAATTTCTATGCGTACACAGAAAACCTATCAGTAAAAAGGTAGCAACAAAGGTTTCGGCAAAAGTTAAAGAAGAAGGTTATAAGATGCCTATTTCAAAACGAATTTTTGATATTTTGGTAGCATCTTCAGTGCTTTTAGTAGCTTCACCATTTTTATTACTTATTATTTTAGCTATTAGATTAGAATCAAAAGGTAAAGTATATTATATATCAAAACGTGTTGGAAGAAAAACATTCGATTTTTATAAGCTAAGATCTATGAGAACAGGATCTGATGAGTTACTAAAAAAATTAGCTGCAGAAAAAAATCAATATAAAAAAGAAGAAATAAAATCAGAAGATAGCACTTTAGATATTCCTTGCCCAAGATGTAGTGCTTTACCTGAAGGAGAGTCATGTTCTCCAATAATGTACATAGATACACATCAAATATGTGATTATTGGTTTAATATTCAGAAACGTGAATCGGCTAAAAATAATTCAACCTTTGTAAAAATTGTTGATGATCCAAGAATTACAAAAGTTGGTAAGTTTATAAGAAACACAAGTATAGATGAATTGCCACAACTAATAAACGTGTTAAAAGGAGATATGTCTATTGTAGGTAACAGACCATTACCCGTTTATGAGGCAGAAATGTTAACTGGAGATGATTTATCTAAAAGGTTTTTAGCACCTCCAGGAATTACAGGTTTATGGCAAGTAGAACTTAGAGGTAAAGGCGGTAATATGTCTGAAGAAGAACGAATGCGATTAGATAATGAATATGCAGATCAGTTTGTTGGTGACAATTATTCTTTTTGGTATGATATTAAACTTATTTTAAGAACAATACCAGCTTTGTTTCAATCTGATACTGTATAAATTTTAAATGTATAGCATAAAAAAAATGAACAAATTTTTTCATGTACTATCAATATTTTGTTTAGTTTCTATTTCTTTAAATACAATTCAGGCACAAAATCAAGTGCTTGAAGATAATTCATTTAAAGGTAGTCTATACAAATTTCCACCACTTCAAGTTGTTATAGACTCTGCTATAAAACATAGTGCTATGCTTAGTTTTAGAAAACATCATATTGGTGTTATGGAATCTACTTTAAAATCAGAAAAAATATATTGGACAAAACATTTAGGTATCCAAGGAGAATCTAAATATGGAAATATTAATAGTTTTTCAACCGATACAGATGGGGCAGTTAGTTCATCTGCTTTAGCCACAACCGAACAGTTTAATTATAGTTTTGGTGTTTATATTAAGTTTCCTGTGTATGATTTTATAAATAGAAAACATCAATTAAAATTAGCTAAGTTAGAAGTAGAGGAAGCTATAAGTATGGCCGAATTTACGAAAGAAGAAATAAGACAAAATGTTATAAGATTGTATCAAGATTTAATATTAAAACAAAAATTACTGCAAATACGATCTAGAAGTTTAGGAGACGGTAGAGTAAATATGGAAATGGTAGAAAAAGAATTTAGAAATGGAGTAGTAGCAATATCTGAATATGTAAGAATTACCAATATGACAGCAAATTTAGAAGCAGACTTTGAAAAAGCAGTGGCTGATTTTATTACCGCTAAGCAATTGTTAGAAGATATGGCTGGATTTGTTTTTGGATTAACAGATTAAAATTAAGGAGATGACTATAGTTGATTTTGTGAGATTAATTTTAAAGCACTTAGTATTATTAATACTAGTTCCAGTAATGCTTGCTTCTTTGGTTATTGTACTTACAATGAATCCATCTTTTGAATATTCTTCAGAAACTCTTTTATATACAGGTCTTGCTACTGGTTCGTCCATAGAAATGGATAAAACTTTTAATTATCAAGCTACTAATACTGCGTTTGATAATTTAATTAATATCATAAACTCTAGAGAAACCCAAGAAGAGGTGGCTATTAGATTATTAGCCCAACATTTAATGTTGCCAGAGGCAAATTATAAATTTATATCTCAAGAACACTTTGACGAGCTACAAAAGAAAATTCCAAAAGAATTATACAAATATATTGCAACAGGGAATAACACAAAAAGTAATTCTTTAGAAGAAAATAATTATGATTATAACCCATTTCCTGACGGAATAGATAAAAATAATTATGAGAAGACAGTTTTAAATTTAACTACTTTAATGAAAAGTAGTAGTGATAATTTTGTTTATGAATTACTAAATTATGATGAAGATAAACATTATTCTCTTAAAGCAATTTCTTCTATTAAAGCGCAAAGAATAAACAGTAGCGATTTAATTAAATTAAGTTATACAGTTAACGACCCTGGTATTTGTCAACAAACACTTGCTATTTATAATCAAGTTTGTATTGTTAATTATAAAAGTATAAAAGAAAACAGATCTGATGCTGTTGTTAAATATTTTGAAAATGAATTAAGAAAATCCAGAGAGAGTTTACAAGAAGCAGAAGATAGATTGTTAGAATTTAGCAAAAGCTCTAATATCATAAATTACTACGAGCAGAGTAAAGCTGTTGCAGTGGTTAAGGAAGATATGTTGGTAAATTATAAGAAAATTACTGCAGAATTAGCCGGAGTGCAAGCAGGTACCAAAAAATTAGAAGAAAAACTTAGAATACAAGAAGTTATTCAAGAAAAGAGTAATAATATTCTCAATAAAAAGAAAGAGTTAGGAAATTTAAATTTTAAAATTGCATTAATACAGGCCGAAATAGATTCTAATAATCAAAAGTCTGATATTTTAAAAATGGAGACTTTAAAAAGTCAAAGTGAATTTTTAATTGATGAAATTAAAAAAAGTGTCGATCAATTATACACTTATCAAAACTCAATTGATGGCTTACCAGTTAACAAGGTACTTCCAGATTGGATGAATAATGTTGTAGAATCAGAGAAATTAAAAGCACAGATTAGTGTAATTAACAGTCAGAATAATGACTTTCAAGAAGTATATGCAGAATATGCGCCCGCAGGAGCCAATATGAAAAGGCTTGAAAGAGAGATTTCTGTTGCAGAACAAGGGTATTTAGAAATTCTTCATGGATTAAATTTGGCGAAATTAAAATTACAAGACAGTGAATTATCATCTAATTTAAAAACTATTGATACGCCATACTTTCCTTTATCTCCAAACCCTACAAAAAGAGCTGTTTTAATTATTGCGGCTGCATTTTTAGGGGGTATAATAACATTGGCAATTATTTTTGTGATGGAGTATTTTGATGATACTCTTAGAAATTCTAATAGTGCGACCAAGAAAACAGGCTTTACATCCTTAGGAATGATTCCTAAAATAATGCTAGATCCTAATGGGATAGATTTACGATTTATTCAAGAAAGAATAACAGAGATTATTACACAAAATATATTACAATATTTTGGAGAGAAAAAGACCAATCAAAAACCAAAAACGATTATTATATTTAGTAATCAAAAATTAGAGGGTAAAACAGTTATAGCAGGAAATATCGCCAAAACATTAAAAAGGGAGGGTAAAAAAATATTGATGCTGAATTATAATGAAAAACAACAACCAATTATTCAGAAACGAAACTCACCACTTTTAAATAAAATTTTACGCTATCCAGATTCTCGTATAGATGTAGATAACCCTTTTTTAGCAAATGTATCCTCGTATCTTAATCCATCAGAATACAGAGTTTACAGTCTTGATAACCAATTCTATGATGCAAAAAGTTATACAGATATTTTAGAATCAAATAATATTTCACTAAATTATACTCCAGATTTTGTAATTATAGAATTACCAGCTTTAATATATAATAATTATCCTGCCGCATTGATTATTAATGCTGATTTAAATATTTTGGTATGTAGATCAAATAGAGTTTGGTCAGATTCAGATGAGTCTGCAATTGTTAATTTAAGAGAAGCTTGTGGGGCAAAACTTAATATAATTGTAAACGGTGTTGGTATAAATGAGATTGAATCTGTTCTAGGAGATTTACCAAAAAAACGTTCCAAGTTTAGAGGAAAAATAAAATCGATATTTAAATTTCAGTTTTTCTCAAAAGATAAAATTTAAAGAATGAAAATGCTTAAAAAAATAGTTAAAGAGGATAATTTTCTGTCATTAACAGGAAACCTAGTTATTGCAATTTTAGGTATAAGTGGTTTTGCCTTGCTGGCCAGAATTTTATCATTAGATGTTTTTGGCGAATGGGTATTATTCATAACGGGGGGGTCTTTTGTAGAAATGTTTCGATTTGGTATTACTAATACTGGTTTAATTCGTTTTTTATCTGGTGCAGATGATCAATCTAGAACTAAATTAATAGGCTCAAATGCCTTAATAGGTTTAGGAGCAACTATTTTAATAGCAGTAATTTTAGTATTTTGCTATACTTTTTTTAATGAAGCGATAAGTAATTCTGGATATAATTTATTCTTTAAATGGTATCCATTATTAGCTTTTTTAAATTTACCATGGAATAATGCACTTGTTGTATTACAAGCAGACAGAAAATATGATAAAATTTTAATCATCAAATCAATAAATAGTGGTCTCTTTTTTTTAGTGATTGTAGTAAATTTCTTTTTTATTGAAATGCAGTTGAATGAACTAGTAATTGCTTTAGTTATTATAAATGCATTTACCTCACTTATCACGATAGTTCTAGGTTGGGATGGCACAAAATTAATTACAAAAGCGACTAGAGAAACCAATAAAACATTACTAGATTTTGGAAAATATACTACTTTTACCTTAATTGGTACTAACTTGTTAAGAAGTGCAGATACTTTAATAATAAGCTTAAGTCCAATGGGGAATGCCGCTGTCGCACTTTACAGTATCCCTTTAAAATTAACCGAATTGCAACAAATTCCTTTACGTAGTTTTGTTGCGACCGCTTTTCCAAAAATGTCTAAAGCTAGTGTTCAAGGAAAAGTTCAAGAAGTAAAAGATTTATTTTACACGTATTCAGGAGCACTTACTTATTTATTTGTACTAATGAGTTTGTTCACTTTTGTTTTTGCTGAGTTTTTAGTTTTAATTCTTTCTGGAGAGCAATATTTAGTAGTTGATCCAGTTACAGGATTTAATGTTGTAGATATTGTTCGTGTGTTTTCTGTATATGGCCTTTTATTACCAATAGATAGAATGACTGGTATTGGATTAGATAGTGTAAATAAACCTAATATAAATGCCGTAAAAGTATTTGTTATGGTAGCGGCTAATGTGATAGGAGATTTGATAGCTATTTTTATCTTTAAATCGTTAATTCTAGTAGCAGTTGCATCTATTGCATTTACCTTAATTGGTATTTGGATGGGTATGTATTTTTTAAATAAAGAATTGACGTTGTCTTACAAAGAAATTTTTTCAAGTGGAATTACGTTCTACAAAAACCTTTTAAATAAAGTAACTAATAACCGTTTTGCATAATCATTTAAAATAAATAAATTGAATTCAAATAATACAAATCCTTTTGATAAAATGTCTGGTTCTGCCAATTTGGTAAATCCAAAGGGGATTTTATTCTTATTTGTAGGATTCGTATTTGTTGGATTGATATTGGCAAAATTACAAGTGGCAGGGGTAGGTCTTTTATTTGCACTTATTTTTGGATCAGTTTATTTTTTTCTTTTATTTAAGAACCCTACCATTGGTTTTTACACAGCTATAGGGCTTAACTTTGTAATTTTAGGAATAGGACGCTATGTGCAAGGCCTTCCGCTAGGTTTTGCCATTGATGGTATTATGGTTATAACTTTTTTAGCCATTATTTTTTCTAGATTTAGAGAAAGAGTAGATTGGTCTCCAGCAAATAAAGATATTACAATTTTGGCAGCTATTTGGTTGGGATATTGCATCTTTCAAATAGCAAACCCTGAAGCTAGAATGATTGAACCTTGGATTGCTGGAAGAGGCATAGGTTTCTATTTCTTCTTCTTTCTTATCCTCACTTTTATGCTTATCGATACGAATAAAAAGTTAGATACATTTTTATACGTTTGGGGTACATTTTCTTTGCTTGCAACTTTAAAAGGAACTATTCAGATGCTTTTTGGAGTCGATTATGCAGAGCAAGCTTGGCTTGATAATGGAGGTGCAGAAACGCATGTGCTATTTGGTAAATTAAGAGTTTTTTCATTTTTTAGTGACGCTGGTCAATTTGGAGGAAATCAAGGATATGCAGGTGTTGTATTTATTATTTATTCGATGGCTAAAAAAGGACTTACTAAAGTTTTCTTTCTTACCGTTGGTATATTAGGCCTATACGGTATGATGATTTCTGGAACAAGAGGTTCTATAGCAGTTCCTTTTGCCGGCTTTATGACGTTCTTTGTTCTAAGAAAAAATGTTAAAGTACTTAGCGTAGGCGTCATCTTTGTAGCTATTGTTTTTGTGTTTTTTAAATATACACTGATTGCTAATGGAAACGATCAAGTACGAAGAATGCGTAGTGCTTTTGATCCAAACGAACCTTCTTTAAAAGTAAGGCTTGATAATCAAAAAATATTGAAAGGATATTTGGCTTCTAGACCTTTTGGAGGTGGAATTGGTCATGCTGGTGACAAGGCTCAGCGATTTTTACCTCATGCATTCCTTTCTAATGTGGCTACTGATAGTTGGTACGTTTTAATCTGGGCAGAATTAGGCATTATAGGCTTAACATTTCATTTAATTGTGTTATTTTATGTAATCGGTAAAGCTTCCTTTAAAGTGATGTTTGTGATTAGAGATCCTATTACAAAATTTAAAATGAGCGCCCTAATTTCTGGAATGGCTGGTATTATGTTAGCTTCTTATGGAAACGCAATATTAGGCGGAATGCCAACTGCTTTATTAATTTATGCATCTATGGCAATTATGTCTAATCCAGAAATTTTTGAAGAAGATTTAAATAATAAAAAAACAGAATTAATTTCAGCATAAATTAGTAATAAGAATATTTAAAACAGTTTTAAAAATACAATAACAACTATATAAACCCCTAAATATATCACCATGAATTACAGAAATATAAAAGATTTAAACAATGTAATACTGCAAAGATTAAGCATTATTCCTCGAGATTTTGATTTGATAGTAGGTGTTCCAAGAAGTGGTATGTTGCCTGCAAATTTATTATCACTTTACCTAAACAGACCGTACACAGATATCGATTCATTTTTAAATGGTCATATCTATAAAGCAGGTGCAAGAAGTCAGTTTTTTGTATCAGATGGTACTCATAAAAAAGTTTTAGTAGTAGAAGATAGCGTTGCTTCTGGTTCTGCCATGATCGAGGTTAAAGAAAATTTAAAACACTTAGAAGATAAATTCGATATTAAATATTGTGCTATTTATGTAGTTCCTGGTAAAGAAAAAATGGTTGACTATTTCTTTGAATTGGTTCCTTTACCAAGATATTTTCAATGGAATATTTTAAACCATACAACTTTAGAAAAAGCATGTTTTGATATTGATGGTGTGTTGTGTGCAGATCCTTTACCAGAGCAAAATGATGATGGCGAAAAATACATAGATTTTATTTTAAATGCACCACCATTATTTATTCCGGGTAGTAAAATAGGAACCATTGTTACGTCTAGACTAGAAAAATATAGAAAAGAAACGGTCATATGGTTAGAAGCTAACAATATTAAATACAATGATTTAGTAATGTTAGATTTACCAGACATGGCAGCCAGACAAAAGGCAAATAATCATGGAGGTCATAAAGCAAAAGCATACATGGCTAAACCGTATGTTTTATTTATTGAAAGCGAATTAAATCAGGCAATCGAAATTAATAGAATATCAAAAAAACCGGTTTTATGTACCGCAAATTTTGAAATGATTTTTGAATCAGAATCATTTATGTACAATCTAAAAAGCGGAAAACACCTTCCGTTTTTAAGAGAATTTGCTTTAAAAGTGAGAAATAAATTAAGGAGTTTTAAATAGTGCTTTAAACAATACTAAGCTTAAATTTTATTAACTTCAACTATTTATTATGTTACTACTTAATTTCATACAAATCATTTTACTAACCCTTTTAGGGTTGGCAACGCTGTATATTTTTGTGTTTTCAATAGCAAGTCTTTTTTACAAACAGAAAACCTATGCCGATAATGGCAATATGAAAACAATAGCTGTTCTGGTGCCAGGTTATAAAGAAGACCAAGTTATTATTGAAGTGGCAAAATTAGCTTTAGAACAAGATTATGATTCAAATCTCTTTGATGTTGTAATTATTGCCGATTCTTTTAAAGAAGAAACTTTAGCGGCTTTAAAATTGCTACCCATAAAATTAATTGAAGTAAGTTTTGATAAGAGCACAAAATCTAAAGCTCTAAATAAGGCGATGGCAACTTTAGATAGAGCGTATGATATTGCAGTAGTTTTAGATGCAGATAATGTTATGGCATCAGACTTTTTAAAGAAAATAAATGCAGTTTTTGAACATGATTTTATTGCAGTTCAAGGGCATAGAACCGCTAAAAACACCAATAATTCTTGGGCAATTTTAGATGCAATTAGCGAGGAAATTAATAATAATATATTCAGAAAAGGGCATAGAGTTCTTGGGCTTTCATCAGCAATTATTGGTTCTGGTATGGCGTTTAGATACAATTATTTTAAAAACTTGATGTCTACAGTTACGGCGATAGGAGGTTTTGATAAGGAGATTGAGCTTAAGATGTTAAAAGAAGGTCGTAAAATTGTTTATTTGGATGATGCTATCGTTTTTGATGAAAAAATTCAAAAATCAGAAGTATTTGGTAATCAGCGTCGTAGATGGTTGTCTGCGCAATTTCATTATTTTAGAAAAGATTTTTTAAACGCATTCAAAGATTTAATTCTTAAAGGAAATGTAGATTATTTTGATAAAGCAATACAATTTATACAACCACCTAGAATTTTACTTTTAGGCGCTGTAATCATGTTTAGCGCAGGTTTTATTTTGATAAATTATGTATTAGACAACGATGTTCAATATTCTAAGTACTGGTTAATTGTTGCCGTTGCATGTATTTTATCCTTTATATTTTCTGTACCAAGATCATTTTATAATTTAAAAACATTAGGCGCTTTGGTTAGTTTACCAAAAGGGATGTTTATGATGCTGCTATCATTACTAAAAATAAAAGGAGCAAATAAAACATTTATTCATACACAACACACCTCAAACACAGAAGAAATAAGTTCGAAATAATTAGTTATAACCCCCCTAAATAAAAATTAATGAAGAACAATAAGCTACAAAAATTAGAAGCCATTCGTGGGTTTTCTGCTTTATACGTAGTATTTTTTCACATACTACCTCAAAAAATATATTTTTTAGGGATAAATGTGGGATTTCTTTTTCGCTTTGGCCAAGAAGCCGTAATTATGTTTCTGATTTTAAGCGGTTTTGTTATAAAATATTCTTGGGAAAAATCAGAAGATAAATCATTTAAAAAGTATTTTTTTAAACGTTTTATAAGAATCTACATTCCGCTTTTCTTTATTTTTATTTTGGCTTATTGTGCAAAAAGTTATACCGAGGGAGGTTTAGTAAATCCGAATTGGACAACACTTTTAGGAAATATCTTTATGCTACAAGATGTAATTTCTTTAAAACCCAATGTAATTACTGAAACTTATATGGGTAATAGCGTACTTTGGTCGCTTTCTTATGAGTGGTGGTTTTATATGTTGTTTATTTTTTTTTCCAAAAAAATACCAGCATCAAAATTAAATTTTTGGGTAAATATATGTACTATAACGGCAGCTGTATCTTACCTCATTTATCCGTTTTTTATCAATAGAATTGTAATGTTTTTTGCTATTTTTTGGATTGGTGTAAGATTAGCAGAAACGTATCTAAAAGGAGAGATTTATACTTTTAAATCTATTAAAAAGTACAGTTATGTTTTATTGCTAATCATAGCACTTTTATCCATCAACCTTTACATCAACTTTGAGTACACAAAAACATATGATTATCCTTTAGTAGCCTATCCGTTTGTAGCATTAAGAAATTTTGTTTTTGCTTTTCTGGCAATGTATGGTGCTATTGTTTGGAACAAATTACATTGGGTTGGATTTGAAAAATTTTTCGGAGTTTTTAGATATTTAGCACCTTTTTCGTATGTAATTTATATTTCGCATCATTATTTAGTTACAAAAGCAACATATTTAAGATTTATCGATAATAAAATAATTGAATATACACTATATGTTCTAGTAATGTTACTTTTTTCTTATCTTATAGAGGTAATTATTTATGGTAAAATTAAAAAGCAAATTATTAGTTATTTCTCAATTAACTATTAAAAAAACAAATTATGAAAATAGGTATAGAAGGACAAAGACTTTTTAGAAAAAAGAAGCATGGTATGGATATGGTTGCTTTAGAGCTGATAAAAAACCTTCAAATTATAGACAAAGAAAATGAATACTTTATCTTTGTAAAACCAGATGAAGATAGTTCTGTACTTCAAGAAACATCAAATTTTAAAATCATAGAATTAAATGGTGGTTCTTATCCAATTTGGGAGCAAATAGCATTGCCAAAAGCAGCAAAAGAATATGGTTGCGATATTTTACATTGCACAAGTAATACCGCGCCATTTTTTACAGACATTCCTTTAATTACTATTTTACATGATATTATTTACATGGAGAGTAGCTATTTAAAAATTCTAAAAAGTAGTGCAAGCACCTATCAAAAATTTGGAAATATTTACCGAAAATTAGTTGTGCCTCGCGTTGTAAATAAGAGCAAAAAAGTAATTACAGTATCTCATTTTGAGAAAAATAGAATAGGAGAGTTCTTTGGCATTAAAGGCAACAGTAAATTGGATGCTATTTATAATGGCGTTAGTGAGCATTTTAAACCAGTTACAAATACCGATGAACTAAAACGAGTTAAAGAAAAATACAAATTACCAGATAACTATTTCTTTTTTTTAGGAAATACAGATCCTAAAAAAAATACAAAAGGAACTTTAAAGGCATTTTCAGATTTTTTAAAACAAACAGAATCAAATCACAAATTAGTGATGTTAGATTATGATAAAATAGAACTGAATAAACTTTTAGCTGAAATTAACGACACAAATCTTATGAATAATATCGTTTTAACAGGCTATGTTATAAATACAGATTTACCTGCTATTTACGCACAATGTGATGTCTTTTTATATCCATCACTTAGAGAAAGTTTCGGAATTCCGATGTTAGAAGCCATGTCTTGTAATGTGCCTGTTATTACGTCAAATACCTCGTCGATGCCAGAAGTTTCTGGTGATGCAGCGCATATTGTTGATCCTTTTAAACCAGAAGAAATTACAGAGGGAATCATTAAAATATTAAATGATGATGCGTATAGAAAATTACTTTGCCAAAAAGGTTTAGAACGCAGTAAACAGTTTTCTTGGCATAATATGGCAAAAGAGTATTTAAAACAGTATGAATTAATTCATTTAGAAAACTCAAAAAAATAAGAGATCATGATAAAAGGTAAAGACATTATCGTAGTTGGCATCCAAGCATGGGATATTGAAATTGGTAGTAACTGTAAAAATATCGCTTTAGAGTTTTCTAAAAACAACCGTGTTATTTATGTAAATCCGCCAATGGTAAGAGCAGTAATGCGAGACCAAAAGCATAAAGAAACTATTCAAAAAAGAATCCGAATTAAAAATGGAGAGGAAGATAGTTTAGTAGAAATTGGCCCAAACCTTTGGAATTTATATCCAAAAACCTTAATAGAATCTATTAATTGGGTTCCATTTCATGCCATATTTAAATTATTGAATAAAAGAAATGCAGTTCATTATGCAAATGATATAAAGGAAGCAACAGCTAAATTAGATTTTAAAAACGTAATTCTATTTAATGATAGTTCTATGTTTTTGGGGCTACATTTAAAAGGACTTTTACAACCAGAAACGTATGCATATTATATGCGAGATTATTTGGTAAAGGTAGCTTATTGGCAAAAACATGGCGAACGCATAGAACCACAAGTTGTTAAAAATGCAGATGTAGTTTTAACAAATTCTATGTTTTTCGAAGAATTTTGTAGACAATACAATCCGCATAGTTACATGGTTGGTCAAGGATGCGATGTGTCTTTGTTTAATGATGAAGATGGTAGTATTAAAACTTCAGAAGAGTTTAAAGATATTCCTTCTCCTGTTTTTGGTTATGTTGGGTCTTTAACAACCTTGCGTTTAGATATCGAATTGTTAGAGTTTGTTGCAGAAAAAAAGAAAGATTGGAGTATTGTTTTAGTAGGACCAGAAGATGAGGGTTTTAAGAATTCGAACTTACATAATTTGCCCAATGTTTATTTTTTGGGAAGTAAAAACGCTGCAGACCTTCCTAATTATGTAAAAGGGTTTGATGTTACTACAAATCCGCAGTTAAAAAATAATTTAACGATTGGCAATTATCCTAGAAAAATAGATGAGTATTTAGCCATGGGAAAACCTATTGTAGCTACAAATACAAAAACTATGGAGATGTTTAAAGAGCATGTATATTTAGCGGATACTAAAGAAGATTATGTTACTTTAATTGATAAAGCAATGGCAGAAAATACGAATGATCGTATTAAAAACAGAATAGAATATGCTAAAAGCCATACTTGGACGAATAATGTGAAGGCTATTTATGATTCTATCTTAAAAGCTACTAAAAATAACATATAATGGGACTAAAAGAAAAAATAAAATCGAACGAAAAATTAAAAAAATTAGTTCATTGGTCAATTTTAATTCCAAAACAGACAAGACCTAGATTATGGATTAAATGGTTTATAAATCCGTTTTATCATAAAAAAGGAAAAGGTGCTATTGTAAGACCTAGAACTAGAATGGATGTTGTACCATGGAATAAATTTGAACTTGGTGAAGATTCTACCATCGAAGATTTTTCTGCAATTAACAACGGTGTTGGTCCTGTAATTATTGGCGATAGAACAAAAATAGGATTAAGTAATACCATAATTGGCCCAGTTACAGTTGGTAATGATATTCGTTTGGCACAAAACATAACACTGTCTGGTTTAAATCATAATTATGAAGATGTGAGTCGCCCAATCCATGTTCAAGGAGTTTCTACGTCGCCAATAGTTATTGAAGATGGTACTTGGATTGGAGCAAACGTGGTTGTTTTGGCGGGTGTAACAATTGGTAAAAATTGTGTAATTGCTGCAGGAAGTATCGTTACTAAAAATGTGCCTTCTTTTTCGGTTGCTGTTGGAAATCCTGCAAGAGTACTAAAAAAATATAATCACGAAACCCAAGTTTGGGAAAAAGCATAAATAATATGGAAACTTTAAAAATTTTATTTTGGATATTATTATTTATAATCGTTTACACATACGTTGGTTATGGGGTTTTGTTATTCATCATTATTAAAATAAGACGATTTTTTAAGATCGGAAAAAAGGTAGAAATAGACCCAACTTACGAACCAGAAGTAACCTTATTTATTGCAGCTTATAATGAAAAAGATTATGTAGCAGCTAAAATGAAAAATACATTATCGCTCGAATATCCGAAGGAAAAAATAAATATTATTTGGGTTACTGATGGTTCTGATGATGGTACGCCAGATTTATTAAAAGGTTACCCAAACACAACGGTACATCATTTGGATGCAAGAAATGGTAAAATTGGCGCCATGAATAGAGGAATGGAGTTTGTAAAAACACCTATCGTTATTTTTAGTGATGCAAATACTAATTTAGGGAAAGAATCGATAAGACGAATTGTTAATTTATTTGGGAATCCTAAGGTTGGCTGTGTTTCTGGTGAAAAACGAATTATTGATAAAGAAAGTGATGTTGCTTCTGGTGCTGGAGAAGGAATGTACTGGAAATATGAATCTGCCTTAAAAAAATGGGATGCCGAATTGTACTCTGTTGTTGGTGCCGCAGGAGAATTATTTGCTATTAGAACAAAATTATACAGACATGTAGAAAAAGATACTTTATTAGATGATTTTATGATTTCTTTACGCGTTGCGCAAGATGGTTATACAATTCAATATGATCCTGAAGCGTATGCTATAGAAACTGCTTCTGCAAATGTAAAAGAGGAATTAAAGCGTAAAGTAAGAATTTCTGCAGGCGGTATTCAGTCTATTGTGAGATTAAGATCGCTATTGAATATTTTTAAATACGGAACGTTGTCTTTTCAGTATATTTCTCATCGAGTTTTACGTTGGAGTTTAACACCTTTATGTTTGGTGTTGTTAATTCCTGTGTTAACTATTCTTGCTGCAAATGATGGTTTTTTATCTTTTAGTTTATATGCCATCATTTTTTGGTTACAATTATTGTTTTATGCCGCTGCTTTATTAGGATGGTTTTTAGAGAATAGAGAAACGAGAGTTAAAATTCTATTTATACCGTATTACTTTTTTATCATGAATTTATCAGTAGTTTTAGGGTTTTTTCGTTATATGAAAAACTCACAATCTGTAAATTGGGAACGATCAAAAAGAGCTGTTTAATCAAAAAAATATCCTAGAAATATGAACCGAAGAAAAGCCATTGGAGGGATTTTAGCCTTTACCGGAATAGGTGTTGCATCATTTGCTGGCTATAATTTTTTTAGTGCAAACTCAAATGCAAATAGAGGTCAACTTAAAAATCACGAAAGTTTAATTGCAGAATTGGTAGATGTGATCATTCCGCCTACAGATACACCTGGAGCAAAAGAAGCAAAAGTCCAAGAATATATTATCGATTTTATGGAATCCTGTTCATCCAATAAAGAATATAATAATTTTTATAATGGATTAAATGATTTGCAAGAATCTTGTGTAAGTGACTACGAAACTAATTTTGAAGCGTGTACAGCATCACAAAAAATAGAAGTGCTAGAAATTTTAAATGTCAATTCGGATGATGATAGTATTTTAGCAAAAATTGATAATAAAATAAGAGGACGTTCTTTTTTTAATATCCTAAAAACCTTAACAATTGAAGGGTATTGCACATCAGAAATAGGAGCCACACAACTATTAACCTATGTACCTGTTCCTGTTGTATATAATGCAATTACTACCGTAACACCCACTCAAAAAGCTTGGGCAACAAGATAAATAGACTATGAAAAATCAAACAGAAATAAATACTTTTGATGCTATTGTTGTAGGTTCTGGTATTAGTGGAGGTTGGGCCGCCAAAGAACTTACAGAAGGCGGATTAAAAACATTGGTATTAGAAAGAGGTAGAAATGTTGAGCATGTTATAGATTATACAACAGCGCTTAAAGCACCGTGGGAATTTAAACATAGAAGCCATTTAACAAAAGAAGAACTCGCCGAAAGACCAATACAAAGTAGTCATTGTGATGCCGGAGATAAACATTTTTATGTAAAGGATACAGAACATCCGTATATTCAAGAAAAACCCTTTAAATGGATAAGAGGTTATCAAGTTGGGGGTAGATCTTTAACCTGGGGGCGCCAAAGTTATCGATTCTCGGATTTAGATTTTGAAGCTAATAAAAAAGATGGTCATGGAGTTGATTGGCCTATTAGATATGCAGATTTAAAAGAATGGTATGATTATGTAGAAAAATATGTTGGAATAAGTGGAAGCTTAGAAGCATTACCACATTTACCTGATGGTGTTTTTCTACCAGCGATACCTATGAATGCCATTGAAAAGCATTTAAAAGAAAGTGTAAGTAAACAATATTCAGATCGCATTCTTATAAATGGTAGAGTAGCAAACTTAACGGAGGCTAAAGAAGGTAGAGGCCAATGTATGAACCGTAATTTATGCAGCAGAGGTTGCCCATTTTCGGGCTATTTTAGTAGTAATTCTTCTACACTTTTAGATGCATATGATAGTGGTAATTTAACGCTTAGAGAAAATTCAATTGTAAAAGAAGTGGTCTATGATGAAGAAACCAAAAAAGCAGTTGGAGTTAAAATAATAGACACTATTACAAAAGAAGAAATAATCTTTTATGCAAAAATAATTTTCTTAAATGCATCCGCAATCGCAACGGCATCAATATTATTAAATTCTGTTTCTAAATCTTTCCCAAACGGATTAGGGAATTCTAGTTTGCAAGTTGGTCATAATTTAATGGATCATGTGGTAAACGAAGGTACTTATGGAACTTTTGATGGATTGTTGGATAAGTATTATGAAGGCAGATCTCCTGGGTTAATTTACATTCCAAGATTCCAAAATTTAAATGAGAAGACAGAAAATATTGATTTTGTTAGGGGATATGGAATTCAAGGAAAAGGAGAAAGAGAAAATTGGGAATCAAAACAAACAAAGGGATTCGGTGCTGTTTTAAAAGCGCAATTAGAAACACCTGGAAAATGGAAAATTTCTTTAGGTGGCCGCGGAGAAGTATTACCAAATTATGAAAATAAAATTTCTTTAGATCCTAAAAAGAAAGATCAGTGGGGATTACCGCTTGTAAAAGTGCATTTTGAATATGGTGATAACGACTTTGCAATGATGGAACATATGACACAAACTAGCGAAGATATTTTGGTAAAAGCCGGATTTAAAAATGTTGGTAGTTATAGAAATAGTCCACCTCCAGGATCTGCAGTACATGAAATGGGCACTGTTAGAATGGGTAATGACCCTAATACGTCTGTGCTAAATAAATACAATCAAATGCATGATGTAAAAAATGTATTTATAACAGATGGAAGTTGCATGACGTCTTCTGGATGTCAAAATCCGTCATTAACGTATATGGCACTTACGGCAAGAGCTTGTCAATTTGCCATTAAACAATTTAAAACAAATCAGTTATGAAAAATTTAAAAAAAGTAGCCATCTTTCTTGGTTTGATATTTTTATCATTAGTGGCGTTTTATTTTATAAAACAACCTTCGTATTCAATAAAAACAGAAGGCACATTATATGTTGTTAATAAAGTAAGTAAAAGTGTTGTAGTTTTTGATTTGTTTGAAGGCAAGCAAATTAAAGAGCTACCAATTGAAATAGAACCGCATGAAGCAACAACATTAACAAATCCAAATAGAGTAATTGTTACTAATTACGGCACACCTGCTGCTGGAGGAAAAAGTATTACGGTCATAAATGCAGATACGAATACAATTGAAAAAACAATATCAATTGGTGAAAGTTCAAGTCCACATGGTATTATTTCGTTACCTCAATCAAATAAAGTAGCAGTTGTTACAGATATAGGGAATCATTTGTCAATAATTAATGTTGAAACAGGCGTTTTAGAAAAGCAAATATCAACACAACAAGAGTTAAGTCATTTGTTAGTGCATCATCCTACAAAACCAATAATTTATGTTGCAAATATAAATTCAGGTTCTGTAAGTGTTATTGATGTAGAACTCGATTCAGTTGTAAAAATTATTTCTTTTAAAACAAAAGCAGAAGGTATAGATATCACCAAAGATGGTTCTGAATTATGGGTAACAAATATTGAAGAAAATATTATTTCCGTTATAAATACAGAAACCTATAAAATTACAAATCGAATTGATACAGGAAAAGAGCCACTAAGATTAAAATTTTCAATTGATGGTAACTATTGTTTAGTTTCTAATTCAGGCGATGGAACTATTTCTGTTTATGATAGTAAAACAAAAAAACAAGTTACAAATATTAGTATTCCTGGTAAAAAGAATATTGTAGAAAAAGTGTTGTATCGTACTCCTCGTCCGGTTGGTATTTTAATGCATCCAAATGGATTATATGCTTTTGTATCTAATTTTACCGCAAGTAGAGTTGAAGTGATTGACATGCAGAATTTTACAATAGTTAGTAGTATTAAAGTAGGGAAAATGCCAGATGGGTTGGCATTTGTGAACTAGCTTTCTACTTATTGATTAAAGTAGAATTTTTAATTTATTTTTTAAGAAACATATGAAGCGTAAAAAACTTAAAAAACGCATAAAACATGTAATTATATCATTAGGAATCGTTTTTCTAGTATTTCGTCTTATAGTTTTTGTTGTTAGATTGCCCTCTTATACGATACAAACAACTGGTAAGTTGTATGTTGTAAGCAAAGTAAGTAGAGAGGTTCAAGTTTTTGATTTGCATACCGGCGAGGAAATAGCTGAAATTCCTATTAATATGCTTTCTCATGAAGCAGTTACAACCATAGATAAAAATAACGTTGTACTTACAAATTATGGTTCTATTAATGGTAATACTATTAAAGTTGTAAATACAAAATCTAATAGACTTAGAAAGACCGTAGTTTTAAAAGAAAATATAAGAGCAAATGGAATTGTAGCATATCCAGAACCTAATAAAGTTGCTGTTATTGATTACGTTCGTAATACTTTTTTTGTGCTTAATGTTAAAACCGATAGTATAGAAAAACATATAGAAACGAAACAAAAAAAGAGTCATCTTGTAGTTATGCATCCCCATAAACCAATAGCTTATGTAACCAATATTAACTCTGGTTCAATTAGCGTTATAGACCTAAATAAGAATCAGGTTGTAAAAATTATTTATTGCGGAATAGGAAGAAAAGGAATAGATATTACACCAGATGGTTCAGAAATATGGGTTACCAATACCAAAGAGAATACAATTAAAGTTATAAATACAGTTATGTGCGAAATTGTAGATACTTTAAGTACAGGAGATGAGCCGTTAAAACTTAAATTTTCTATAGATGGAAAGTATTGTTTAGTAGCCAATACTCTTGAGGGTACAGTTGCGGTTTATAACCAAGAATCTAAAAAGAAAATTAAAACGATTCATCTTCACGGTAAAACAAATAGAATTGAGAGAATATTATATCATACTCCTCGACCAGTAAATATTTTAATGCATCCAAATGGATTATATGCTTTTATTTCTAATTCTAACGCTAATAAAGTTGAGGTAATTGACATGAAGACGTTTAAAATTGTTAGTACTATTGGTACAGGAAGGGTTCCAGACGCATTGGCATTTGTAGAATAGAAATCATTTAATCTTTAGTTAAGTTCCGTTAAGCTATAGTTAAAATGATATCATCTAACTTTAGTCTGTTAAGTTTTAAATTGATCATATTTTTGTATAAAAATATTTTAGTTAAAGTTTATAATTAATTTGAAACCCCAATATTATGAAAAAGACAATAAGCAATTTATTTAAAATCAGTTTAAGTATCGTTTTACTCTATGGCTGTAACCTTTCTTCTCCAGAAGAGATTGTAGATGTAAGTGAAACTTCTAATGTTTTGTCAATTCCTGCCGGATTTGATTTTAGCACACACCAAAAAGTAACGATCAATATTGTTGAAAATGCAGCTTATGCAAAATATGATGTGTATGCATATTCTGATGTATCTGTTAAAACTCCAACTGAATCTGAACTTGCAGGTAAATTAGTTTTTTCAGGTGTTCCAAGCAATGGAGTGTTAAAACAAACAATTAGCTTGCCTACTTATTATACTAAAGTATATATTCGTAGAAATGAAAATCAAAATATATCTGTTACAGCGAAAGATATTTTAAATCAAGAAGTAAATTTCAATTCAACTGAAGCTAAAAGTACAATCCAAACTACATCAAGTAAAAGTTCTGCTGATATAGATAGTGATGGAGACGGTGTTTTAGATCAAGATGATGCTTATCCAAATGACCCAGAAAAAGCCTTTAATTTTTTTACCCCAAGTATAGAAGGAAGTGGTATTCTAGCTTTTGAAGATTTATGGCCATCAACTGGTGATTATGATTTTAATGATGTTGCTTTACGTTATCAGTCTGTAGTATATTTAAATGCTGCTGGTTTAGCTGTTGGATTTGATTTTAAATATCAAATTATTTCAAATAGAGCTGGTAGTTATAATGGTATTGGATTTGAGATTGAAGGTATAGCTCCTTCTCAAATAGAAAGTGTTACTGAGCCTATTTTAACAATTGATTTCATAAAACTAAATCCAAATGGTACAGAAGCGGGGCAAGAAAATGCGGTTATTATTTTAACAGATGCCATTCGTAATACTAGAGTTGGAGCAGATTTTATTTTGAGAACCGTTTCAGTTAAATTTGTAAATCCTATAAGCACATCAGACTTAGGTGTTGCACCTTTTAATCCTTTTTTAATATCAAATTTATATTCAAATACTCAAGTTTTTGAGAAAGTACGAGATCATGAGGTTCACTTGCCAAATATGAAACCAACTAGTTTGGGGGTTTTACTTCGCGGAAAAGAGGATCCTGATGGAAGATATATCTCTCAAAGTGGCTACCCTTGGGCGCTAAGTATAATTGAATATTCTGTAAGTATTGAAGATGTAATGCTAAGAGAAGCTGATACTACTAATGCAAATGAAAAAACTTATTTTACAGTGCCAAAGGACACGATAGCGATAACAAGAGCGTATAATTTTTTCAAAACTTGGGCTGAATCTGGAGGTTCTGAGTATAAAAATTGGTATACGAATGGATCAGGTTTTAGAAACGAATCGTTATTACAATAATAGCTATTAGCAAATTAAATTATAAAGTATAAAAAAATTCCCTGAGGTGTTATCTCGGGGAATTCTTTTTTTAAGTTATCGAAAACTAGAATGTTATAATCAAAAAGAGCTTCAGAAAACATAGCTATCTCAAAGGGTGTGGATTAGAAATTAACTTTTTAATTCTAAAAAAGTCACTCTCCTTTTCTATTCCTAAATATTAAGCAGTAAAATTTAAGCTAATAAGCTCTAAATCAATTGACTTTGGTCGCCGCCTGTGAAAGCTTCAAAATTGTTCTTTTCATATTTTTCTTAAAACTTCCAATATTCTTTCGTAATTTGCGGTTGAGTTGTTCACTGTAAATCAATTGCATTTTAATTAGTTTGCTGATTTTCAGTATTATGAACTACTTTTTCTTAAATTATATTACAACGGGTAAAAATTATATTTATACACACAAAACAATAATAAAGTAAAAATCACGTACTATAAATTTTTTCTTTAAAAACAGTAAACCTATTTTACCCCAACCCAAAACCCCAAAATAAAATATTTAATTATGAAAGGAATCATATTAGCAGGAGGATCTGGAACTAGATTGTATCCTTTAACAAAAGGTACTTCTAAACAGCTTCTTCCTATCAACGATAAACCGATGATTTATTATCCATTATCAGTTTTAATGTTAGCAGGAATTAGAGAAATATTAATCATTTCAACCCCCATTGATCTGCCTAGATTCGAACACTTATTGGGTGATGGAAGTGATATTGGAATGAAATTTTCGTATGAGGAACAACCTTCTCCAGATGGCTTAGCACAGGCTTTTATCATTGGAGAAAAATTTATAGGAAATGATGATGTATGCTTGGTTCTTGGTGATAATATCTTTTACGGCTATGGATTTTCTAAAATTTTAGCAAATGCTGTACAAACAGTTAAAGAAACTAAAAAAGCTATAGTTTTTGGATATTATGTTAAAGATCCTGAACGCTATGGAGTTGTAGAATTTGATGCTACTGGAGATGCTTTAAGTATTGAAGAGAAACCTTTAAAACCCAAAAGTAATTTCGCGGTTGTTGGTTTATATTTTTATCCAAATAGTGTTGTTGAAATTGCTAAGAATGTAAAACCTAGTCATCGAGGTGAATTAGAAATAACAACTGTAAATCAAGAATATCTTAATCAAGAAAATTTAAAAGTTGAACTCATGGGTAGAGGCTACGCATGGCTAGACACTGGAACTCATGAGAGTTTATTAGAAGCTTCTAATTACATACAAACTATAGAAAATAGACAAGGATTAAAAGTTGCTTGTCTAGAAGAAATAGCTTTTGATAGGGGATATATTTCAAAAGATCAATTACTAAAACTAGCTGAGCCTTTAAAAAAGAATGGCTACGGACAATATTTAATAGAAAGAGCAAACGAAAAAAGAGTCTATGAAATTTAGCAGAACATCAATACCAGACGTAATTATTTGCGAACCTAATGTCTTCGGTGATGATCGTGGTTATTTTGCGGAAACTTTTAGAAAAGATAAGTTGGAAGCGTTTTTAGGTTTTAAAATTAATTTTTGCCAAGATAATGAATCTAAATCTACTTACGGAGTTTTAAGAGGGCTTCACTACCAGTTAGAACCCTTTGCGCAAACCAAATTGGTAAGAGTGTTGCAAGGTCGTGTTTTAGATGTTGCGGTTGATATTAGAAAAGGATCAAAAACTTTCGGACAGCATGTTACGGTCGAATTAACAGGAGAAAATAAAAAGCAAGTACTAATTCCTAGGGGATTTGCACATGGATTTGTTGTATTAAGTGAAGAGGCTACATTTGCGTATAAAGTAGATAATTATTACAGCCCTGAATGTGACAGTGGAATTGCGTTTAACGATCCATTTTTAAATATTGATTGGAAATTACCAATGGAAGAAATGCAATTATCAGCAAAAGATACCCAACAACCTTTATTTAAAGATGCTAGACATTTTGAAAACTTAATAGCATTGTATGATTAATATATTAGTAACAGGTGCCAACGGGCAATTAGGTTCTGAAATAAATGCATTGAAGCAAATTTACTCTGATTATAATTTTCATTTTACAGATTCTAAAGAATTAGATATTACGAACCATGAGGGGGTTGATCAGTTTATAAAAACTAATAAAATTTCAGTAATTATCAATTGTGCAGCCCATACAGCGGTTGATAAAGCCGAAACCGAGATCGAATTATCAACTAAATTGAATCATTTAGCTGTAGAAAATTTTGGAAATATAGCCAAGGTTAACAACATTAAATTAATCCATATTTCTACGGATTATGTTTTTGATGGTACTAATTACATACCTTATTCAGAAAATCAAAAGACAAATCCTCAAAGTGTATATGGCAATACAAAATTAGCAGGTGAGCAAGCCTTGCAAAAAATTAATCCCAAAAATTCTATTATCATTCGTACTTCTTGGGTGTATTCTAGTTTTGGAAATAATTTTGTAAAAACAATGCTCCGTTTGGCAAATGAGAGAAAAGAATTAGGTGTAATTGTAGATCAAATTGGCACACCTACGTATGCCAGAGATTTAGCAAAAGTAATTTTAGAAATCATTCCGAAAATCAAAAATAAAAATGTAGAAGTATATCATTTTTCAAATAAAGGGGTTTCGAGTTGGTATGATTTTGCGAAGGCTATTTTTGATATTAAAGAAATTAAGATCAAGCTAAATGCTATAGAAACATCACAATATCCAACTGCTGCAAAGAGACCTTTTTACAGCGTTTTGAATAAGAATAAAATAGAAAATACGTTTCAAATTGAAATCCCTAATTGGAGGGATTCTTTGAAAGAATGTTTACAAAAATTATAAAAAAACTTCATCCTTAGAAAGCCAAAGGATTTCTTTTAAATATAAAAAAACAAAAAAAAATGGAGAAAAAAAATATTTTAGTAACCGGCGGAGCAGGATTTATAGGCTCTCACTTAGTGCGTCTTTTAGTTCATAAATATCCTCATTACAATATTGTTAATATGGATTTATTAACCTATGCGGGGAATTTAGCAAATTTAAAAGATATTGAAGAGATGCCAAATTACACATTTGTAAAATGTGATATTTGTGATTTTGAAAAAGTAAAGGAGATTTTTACAACCTACAAAATAGATAATGTTATTCACTTGGCAGCAGAATCTCATGTAGACCGCTCAATTTTAGATCCATTTTCATTTGCAAGAACCAATGTGATGGGAACTTTAAGTTTGTTACAGAATGCAAAGTTTGCCTGGGAAGGTAATTTTGAGGGTAAATTATTTTATCATGTTTCTACAGACGAAGTTTACGGTTCTCTAGGAGAAGAAGGCTTCTTTTTAGAAACTACAGCTTACGATCCACATTCGCCATATTCGGCATCTAAAGCATCTTCAGATCACTTTGTAAGGGCTTTTCATGATACTTATGGCTTGCCAACGGTTATTTCTAATTGTTCTAATAATTATGGCTCGTATCAATTTCCAGAAAAATTAATTCCATTATTTATCAATAATATATGTAATAATAAACCTTTGCCGGTATATGGTAAAGGAGAAAATATTCGTGATTGGTTATTTGTAAATGATCATGCAAGTGCAATTGATGTTATTTTTTCTAAAGGAAAATTAGGAGATACTTATAATATTGGCGGTTTTAACGAATGGAAAAATATAGATTTGATTAAAGTATTGATAGAAACTACAGATCGATTATTAGGTAGACCAAAAGGTGCTTCTGATAAATTAATTACTTTTGTAACCGACCGAGCAGGACATGATTTAAGGTATGCAATTGATGCTACAAAATTAAAAAATGAATTAGGTTGGGAACCTTCTTTGCAATTTGAAGAAGGTATTGAAAAAACAGTAAAATGGTACTTAGAAAATAAAGAGTGGATGGAGAATATTACTTCAGGAGCATATGAAAAATATTATGCAGATATGTATGCGGAATAAATAGGTTGATTCTAGAGGTATTGTTAATGCAGTTTTTTTATAATTTTATCGTTTTTATAGGTTGATAAAAACAGATATCTCAAACAAATTTAAACGCTGTTAGAGAGTAGAAAGTGCTAAAATTCTTAGTTATTATACTAAAAACTCCCAAGTTAAATAGAAGGCTTGGGTTTTTTAGTATACAATATATTGCAAACACTTCTTTCTGTTTTATTTAATATAAAGGATACAATTGTCTAAATAATTCTGCTTTAATTTCTATACTCGTATATCAGCGGTAAAAACGTAGACTTATTAGCTTCCAATCACTCAACTTAGATTTACGTATTTGATAAATTAGTAAATGTTCTTTTAATACTTTCTGAAACTTCCAATATTCTTTCGTAAAACGCATTTAAATGGCTTATTTTAAATGTTTTGATATTTAGATGGTCTGCTAATTTTTAGTTGAATGAGCAGTATTTAATATTAAATCATTACGTAATGTGTAAAAACTGTTTGTCTTTTAACCATAGTAATGGACATTTAATCTACAGTTAATCCGAAATCATCTAATTTTAGACCGTTTAATTTTTATCTCTTGTAAATTTGCTATGAATACATGAGCAATAGCTTATAAATTTAAGAAACAAACGTTAATAATAAATAGTTTAAAATCCTTTGTCTGAAACAAACATTTTCGTAATTTAAAGGTTTAAAAGATTTCAAAAAACCCCAAAACAATGAAAAATCCAATAATTAAATTTTTTAGTCTAAGTTTGACTCTACTATTCTTCTATGGCTGTAATTTCTCAGCACCAGAACCTATTGTGTCTATTGATGAAGATGACGATGCAAACGTATTATCAATTCCTGAAGGATTTGATTTTAGTACATATCATGATGTAGTAATTAATATTACAGAAAATGATGCCTATGCCAAGTACGATGTTTATGCTTATACTGATGAATTATACGATGCAGGAATAGAAACTTTTGAAAATGAAGCCGGAGAAATAGTTACAGAAACTCTTTTTAAATCTGGTATGTTAGATAATTTAATTTTTTCTGGTGTAGCAAAAAATGGGGTGTTATCACAAACAATTAACTTGCCTAAATTCTATACTAAAATATATATTCGTAGAAATGAGCAACTAAGTTTTTCATCAACAATAAAAGACATTGTTAAGCAAAAAGTTGACTACAATTCTAATGAAGCTAAAGGTAGTGTAAAGTCTAAATCTACTAATAATGTAACCGATTATTTATACTGTGTAAACGGATCTGGTCAATTATTTCAAGTAGACCCTTTAACAGGTGCTCTTACAGATTTATCAAGCATGCCAATAGGTAGTTGGACTTGTGCAATTGATCAAGAAAATAAAATGTTATATTCAATTGGAAGAAGCAGTCCATATCCTTTAATGAAATATTCTATAGTGAATGATAGTTGGAGTACTGTTGCAAACTTAGGAATTGGAGGCCCTAGATTAGATTTTAATACAGCAGATGGCTTATTGTATTTTGCTAATAATGATAAATTGTATACAATTAATCCAGCTACAGGAGCTAAATCAAGTCCAATAGATATTTTAGGTCTACATAATACAGGTGGAGGTGATTTAGCATTTTCGGCAGATGGTACTTTGTTTATGTGTACTTTTTCTGGATTGTATAGATTAGAATTAAACGCTAACAACAAATATCAAAGTACAAGAATAAGCGCAGATAATCTACCATTTAGCCCAACGTCTATGACTTTTGATTCTAATCAAGAATTATGGTTAGCAGACAACTCTAGTAGTGCCGATTTAATTATCATGGATACACAAACTGGTGGTTGGAAATACAAATATGGAGCAAGTGCTAAAAATAATACGGATTTTGGAAGATCTATAAACGATTTAACTACTTTTAGAGTATATGCAGATAACCCAGAAACTATAGATAGCGATGGAGATGGTATTTATGATCAAGACGATGCATTTCCAAACGATGCAGAAGCTGCTTTTGAATTTTTTACACCAAGTAAATATGGAAAAGGTACTATAGCATTTGAAGATTTATGGCCTTCTGCAGGAGATTATGATTTTAATGATGCTGCTTTAAGTTATCAAGCAATTGCAGTTTTAAATTCTGATAACATGGCAGTTAGATTAGATTTTATTTGTAATATAAAAGCAAACGGAGCAGGTTATACAAATGGTATTGGATTTGAAATTGAAGGTTTAGCTCCTTCTAAAATTGAAAGTGTAACGGGTACTGTTTACACACAGAATTATATCAACCTAAACGCAAATGGCACAGAAGCAGGACAAGATAATACGGTTATTATTTTAACAGATGATGTAGATAATATCTTAAAAGAAACTACCATTTCTATTAAATTTGTAAATCCAATTAGCACAACAGAATTAGGTGCTGTTCCTTTTAATCCTTTTATAATTGCTAACAAGGTAAGAACAAAAGAAATACACTTACCATATAAAAGTGTTACTAATTTAGGAATTAGTGGTATTGATATCGATGGTGTGAACAAAGATCCTGACGGAAACTTTATTTCAGATAAAGGGTTTCCTTGGGCAATAAGTATCATTCATGATTTTAAAGTGCCAAAAGAAAAAATAGATATTACTGATGCTTATAACTTTTTTAGCGCATGGGCAGAGTCTGGAGGAACTTCTTTTTTAGATTGGTATAAAGATAATCCAGGTAATAGAAACGAAGATAATATTGATAAATAGCACTTAAATTGTGCACGTAAAATTAACAAGTTCTAATGAATTATTACTACTTGTTAAGAGTATAAATTTTTTTTAAATCTTTAATTTAAAAACAGTATCATGAAAAAACAAATTTCCCCAGCTAGTTTTCTAAGTCAGAATACAAGCAAATTAAGATTATTACAAGTCTTTGCATTTGCAATTTTTATATTAGCTTCATGTGAAAATAAAATTACACAAGAGCCCATAGATCCTAGTGATGTAACTATGGATAACTTAGAAGCTTCTTCTACTTTTACTTGGCAAAATACCCAAGATACTAAAGTTACAATTTATACAAAAGACAATAAAGACAATCCGGTTTCGAATGTAAAAGTTAGTATTTGGACAGATTTTGAAGATGAAGGTGGAGCTGAAATTATTAACGGAGTTACTAATAGCCAAGGAGAGTTTACAGTTGACTACAATTTTGAATCTGATGTGCAAGAGGTTGTTTTAAAAACAAGTTTTCTTGGTTTTGTGCCTGAAGCTAAAGTGCCAATTGATAATGGTAATATTTACTTTACGTTTGGCGGGAGTAAAACCAGCCAAAAAAGACAAGATGTATACAAAGAACCTTTTTATGCAAAACTAGAAAACACACTAAAAAGTAAGTGGAATGCTGCTATTAATATCAATTATATTGGTACTTATAATGCAAATGGAGTGCCTAATTATTTAGAGCCAGAATCTGATTATATTAGTGCAGAATTTTTGCAAGATGTGAACGCTGCTTTGCCAGAAAGTAGACCTGTGCCTACGTATCACCCTGAATATTTAGTGGGTGGAAATGAGCAAAATTTAGTTATTTTAGATGAAGCTGAAGTTTGGGTTACTTTTGTAGCAGAAGGAGCTGGTTACAGAAATGCGCTTGCTTATTACACATATGATAGAGATTTCCCTCCAAAAACAACAGCAGATATAAAAGATTGTTATGTTATTTTTCCAAACGCATCACTGGCAGGTTCAGGTGGAGGTTTGTATTCTGGTGATAAAGTTTCTTTAGGTACTTTTCAAAAGAATACTGTTATAGGTTGGATGTTAATGAGAAATGGTTGGAGTGACTCAAGTAAGAAAGCAACAGAAGGTCTTGGATTATTATATTCAAATTTAGAATTAAATCCAGAAAGTGATATTAATTATCGCCAACATTCTGTGTTACTTTTAGATGAAGAAAGAGATGTAATTTTAATTGGATTCGAAGACTTAATTCGTCCAGGTGGAGATAACGATTTTAACGATGCTATTTTTTATGCATCAGCAAATCCAATAGAGAATATAGAAATTGAGAATATACAAAAAGCAAATCCTGATCCTGTAGACACAGACAATGATGGTATAAATGATAGTTTTGATGATTATCCAAACGACCCAAAATTAGCCTTTAATAATTATTATACAAGTAGTAATTTGTATGGTACTTTAGCTTTTGAAGATTTATGGCCTTCTAAAGGAGATTATGATTTTAATGATTTAGTGATTGATTATAACTTTAATAGAATTTCTAATGCCGCAAATAATATAGTTACATTACAAGCTAAATTTATTGTAAGAGCTATTGGTGCTAGTTTTAAAAATGGTTTTGGATTCACAATTGAAGGATTGAATCCTTCTGCAATTGAATCTGTTACTGGCACTAGTTATACAGAAGGATATATTAATACAAATGCAAATGGAACAGAAGCGGGCCAAAGCAACGCTACTATAATTGTATTTGACAATGCATGGCAGCATGGTGCGGCTAATACTAGGCGAGATCAAGCATATATTGAGTCGGATACGATTACTGTAAATATAAATTTGAAAAATCCAATAGCATCTAGTAGTTTTGGAATGGCTCCTTTTAATCCTTTTATCATAGTTAATAAAGAAAGAGGTAAAGAGGTTCATTTAGCAAATTATGCTCCAACGGATTTAGTAGATACCTCGTATTTCGGCCAGTCTTTTGATGATACACAACCACTAATTGGTAAATACTACAAAACAAAATCAAACATACCTTGGGCATTAAATTTTCCAAGTAAATTTGAGTATCCGTACGAAAAAGAGAGCATAGATAAAACACATTTAAAATTTCTTGCTTGGGTATTATCAGATGGGGTAGATTATAAAAATTGGTACAAAAATGAGGATGGCTATAGAGACAGTAGCAATGTTTATAAAGAATAGTAATAAATAAACTATAATATTTCTAAAGAGGTCGCTACAAAGCGATCTCTTTTTATTGCCATCATATTTTTTTATGTAATAGTTTGCAATCTTTTATAATTTAGTAATTTTCTATTTAGTTTTATTTGCAATACAAAATATTTCAGTAAATTTAGGAGAGTTTATCTTTAGATTATTTTAAAATAGAGTGTAACATTAATCAAATACTATAAAATGAAGAAAGTAAAAAATATTATTTTAGACTTAGGGGGTGTAATTATGAGTTTAGATGTTCCTAAAACTATAAATGCATTTAAAGAGTTGGGTATTCATAATATTGTAAATAATACAGGACATGCATATCAACATTCTTTTTTTTACGAATTAGAAATTGGTGAAATTTCTGAAGATACTTTTTTAGACTCATTACGTAACTTGTCTGATCACAATCTAGGTAATCAAGAAATTATAACTGCTTGGAATCAAATGATTTTAGATATGCCAAAAGACCGCATAGATTTTTTGTTAGATTTAAAATCTAAATACAATATTTTCCTTTTAAGTAATACCAACAGCATACATCAAAAGAAATATTTAGATGAATTTAAGAGTAATTATCAAACCGAATTCAATGATATTTTTAGAAAAGCATATTATTCTCACGAAATAGGTATTAGAAAACCAGATGTAGAAGTGTTTAATTTTATTTTAAAAGATAGCAGTTTAAAAGCAGAAGAAACTCTTTTTATGGATGATGCTTTAAGTAATATCGAATCTGCACAAAAAGCAGGTATCCAAACGTTCCATGTGCAAGATTACAATATATATGATGTGTTAGAGCTCTTAAATAAATAAGATTACTATAAACATAGTTTTTTAGGATTAATACAAATAGTTGGCAAGATTACTTTCTAAAAACAAAAAACCGTTGAAAATCAAAAGATTAACAACGGTTATTGTACTGAAGGCGGGACTTGAACCCGCACGGCCATTACTGACCACTGGATTTTAAGTCCAGCGTGTCTACCAATTCCACCACTTCAGCATTGGTATTTTGAATAGAGCGAAAGACGGGATTTGAACCCGCGACCCTCACCTTGGCAAGGTGATGCTCTACCCCTGAGCTACTTTCGCAGTCTTTATGTTAAAGAACTTAAGCATTTATAGCTTAATCTCCTCTTTTTAAAATCTAATATTAAAAATCTTATTAGAAAATTAATACTGTTCTTATTAAGAGCGGTGCAAATATAACATCTTTTGAGTTTCTGACAAACAAATTCTCGTTTTTTTATCAATGTTTTCTATCTTTTTTTTCGTCAAATTTTCTTGAAAACAATATTTAATTACAACTATCTAATTTTTAGTATTTTAGTTTGTTGGTTTAAAAGTTACTTTTTAATTCTCTTAATTTTATTTTTGAAATGAAATATCGACTTTATTAAAATTAATGGTAAATCTAAGTTTATAGGCAAAAAAAAGAGCCATCTTACAGAGATAGCTCGCTTTCTTTAAAAAAAAGTTCTTATTAATTTCTTGTAAAACTAATATTCGTTTTAATTGCTGTGGTTATTTGCCCAACTTCTTCTTCAATGTCTTGAGTTAAATAAAAAGTAGTTTCATTAAAGACAAGTACTTTAAATGTGCCTTTAATAAAGTTTTCTTTAGATGAGTAAAAGGTAATTGTGCTATCGATAGTATCTATTTCATAAGATCCTGAGTCCTCTAAAGATATTATTGTTGTTTCTTTTATTGGCGTTAACCCAGAAGGCGTAATTGTAGAAGCTAAAACGTAGCTTCCAGAAACGATATATGTGCCATCAGCATTTAATGAAAAATTTACCTGAAAAGTTTCACCTAAACTCGTTGCGGTAGAAACTGGTACAGATAAATTTGATACTAACGCAGATGCCTTTGCATTTGTACTTAAGCTTTTAATATTATAGGTGCCTGCAATATTTGTTTTAGATAATTCAAAAAAAGGAACATCAGAATTATTATTACTACAACTAGAAATTGAGATAGTAATACATAAGGCTAAAATATATTTAAGTAATTTCATAGAAAAGTCTTTCAGTAAATTAAAAATCTTAAAACAAGCAATTTGTTATTCTTTGATATCAGATAAACTTTATCAATTAATTTTCACTAGCAAACCATTCTGCAAAACTTGTATCAGTTTCTGATAGTTTTATAGAATGCAATTTTATTTTTCCTGGTAGTCTCTTCTTAATTTTATCAGCAAAATCAATTACCATCATTTCGCTAGTTGGTTGGTAATCAACTAAAATAACATGATGACCTCTGTCTTTTAATTCTTTAGCCAATTCTAAATGTGGTGTGTTTTTATTAAACACGGTTGCATGATCAAAAACATCTACAACTTCTTCATTTACAATTTTTTTTAAATCTCCAAAGTCAATAACCATTCCGTATTTTACGTTTGTACTGTCTTTTATTGGCTTTCCAGAAACAGTTACAGAAAGTTTATAAGAATGTCCGTGAACATTTTTACACTTACCATCATACCCATATAAAGCGTGTCCTGTTTCAAAATTAAACAGTTTTGTAATTCTTATTGTGCTCATTACCGTCTTCTTCTATATTTGTTGTAAAAATAAACTATAACCAAACCTAGTGCTAAAACTAGAAATAAATAATCTCCTCCCATTTTATAATTTTATCGTATTAATCTATTAAAAAATCCTTAAGAATATCAGCAATTTTTCTATTGTCTGATAATTGTGGAATTTTATTTTGCCCTCCAAATTTACCAATAGATTTCATATATTCATGAAAACCACCTTTTTTAACTTTTCTAATGATTAAAGGACGCAAAACTTTACCCGTAATTAAATCGAAATAATAAATGTTTTGTCCTTGCATAGAGGCATCAATATTTGATGCAAATTCCTCTAAATTATCTGGCTCATTTTCAAATTCTATAAACCATTCATGATACGGTAAGCCCTTTTCTGGATCCACTTGTGGTGCCACTGTAAACTCACTAATAGTTATATTTTTTCCTGAAATTGAATCCTTTAATGCTTTCTCAACCTCTTTACCAATAACGTGTTCGCCAAAGGCGGATATAAAATGTTTAATTCTACCAGTAACTTTTATTCTATATGGTTTTGTTGATGTAAATTCTACAGTATCACCAATATTATAGCCCCAAAGGCCGGCAGTTGTATTTAAAATGATCGCGTAATTCACGCCCATTTTTACATCCTTTAAAGAAATTCGTGTAGGATTTTCATCAAAAAATTCGGTTGCAGGGATAAACTCGTAAAACATTCCTGAGTTTAATTGCAACAACATTCCTTTTTCTGTTTGACTATCTTGATAAGCAATAAATCCTTCGGATGCAGGATACAATTCAATATAATCGATTTTTTTACCAATTAAGCTTTCGAATTTATTTTTATAAGGTTCAAAATTTACACCACCATAAATAAAGAAATTGAAATTAGGAAACAATTCTGATACCGTTTTGCCTGTTTTTTCAATCAATTTTTCGAAATACATTTGTACCCAAGAAGGAATTCCGCTAATTACAGACATATCTTCGTTAATGGTTTCTTCTACAATTGCATTTACTTTGGTGTCCCAATCTTCAATACAATTGGTTTCCCAACTTGGCAGTCTATTTTTTAATAAATATTTAGGTACGTAATGTGCAACAATGCCGCTTAATCTTCCAAGTTTTACGCCGTTTTTATCGCTTAAAACAGGGCTTCCTTGTAAAAAAATCATCTTTCCATTTACAAAACTGGCATCTTTCTTTTCTGTGATATAAAATAACAAAGCATTTCTTGCAGCTTTAATGTGTGTTGGCATCGATTCTTTTGTAATGGGAATGTATTTTGCGCCAGAAGTTGTACCTGAAGTTTTAGCAAAATAAAGTGGTTTTCCTATCCAAAGCACATCAGATTCGCCAGCAACAACTCTGTCTACATAACTTCGTAAACCTTCGTAATCTGTAATTTTTACGCGGTTTTTAAAATCATCATAAGTTTCAATACTTTTAAAATCATGATCTTTTCCAAAAGCAGTATTTTTTGCTTTAGCAATTAAATTTTTAAATACTTTTTCCTGCGTTTTATGTGGGTTATTTGCCCACTTAAAAACTCTTTTTGTGGCAATTTTAGCAAACGGAATTGCAAATACTGATTTTATGCTCATAATTAAAAATCGATCAAGTTTGTAGGATTAATGGCATAACCACCGCTCCAAAGTTCAAAATGTAAATGCGGACCCGTTGTAAGTTCTCCGGTAGAGCCAACGCTGGCAATAACTTCACCAGATTTAACAAGGTCTCCTTGTGATCTTAGCAGGTTTCCGTTGTGTTTATAAACAGAAATATAATCGTATGCATGCTTTAAAATTATTACATAACCAGTTTCTGTTGTCCAACCAGAAAAAATAACGGTTCCATCTGCAATGGCTTTAACAGCTGTGTTTTGTTTGGCAACAATATCTACCGCTAAATGGTTTTTTTTAACATTAAAGCCTTGAGAAATTGTACCTGTCAACGGGGCAAAAAACACAATCTTTACATTTGACACAGCATTATTTTGAATAGGAAAACGATCTTCTATATCTATTTTTTCTCTAAAAGCTGTTTCTTCCTTAGATGCATTTAACAAACTATCTTGTATTTTAATTCTGTCTAATAATTGTAAAGTATCTACTGCTTTTCCTTTTATTTCTCCAGATAATATAGGTTGTAATGCTTTTGTAAAATCTTGTAAAATCGTTAATCTTCTTTTTAAAGAATCTGTTTGAATCGCTAATTTTGTTGCTTTTATTTTTAAACTAGTAGAAGAATATCCAGGAATATATTGTCTTATTGGTGTAAATGTGATGAAAAAAGTAGTTAATAAAATTAATAAAAAAGAAAGTACACCACCTAAAACAAAGACGTTTAATAGCGACAATTTTAAAGAAAAACGTTCTTCAAAAGTGCTATCGTTTAAAACCACTAATCTGTATTTATTTGTTAGTCGTTGTTTTAATTTATGTTTTTTCTTTTTTTGTTTTCCCACAAAATGTTTTTTTATTGATATTTAAATATAACGTAAAAGTAGCGAAACTATTTTTTATAAAAATTCATTTCATCTACATATTCCCAAACTTCTTTTGTTAGTAAAGGTTTTACATTCTTTTTATTTTTGATTCCGTTTCTAATCAATGTTGATGAGATCTGCACAATTGGTGCATCAACTACATGAATTTTTGGATGATTTTTAAACTGATGTTCCACAGATCCTTCTGCAATTCTAGGATACACATAAATATGATGATGTTCTAAAATAGTTTCATAATTTTTCCATTTGTGAAAACTTTTTAAATTGTCTTCGCCCATAATTAGGCAAAATTCTTTATCAGGATAATTTTCTGTAATATGTGCTAAGGTAAAAACGGTATAATTTGGTTGTGGTAATTTAAACTCAATATCCGAGGGTTTAATTTTACGATAACCTTCTGTTGCTCTGTAAACTAGTTCGAATCTGTGATGATTGTCTAGTAAAGAACTTTTCTTTTTAAACGGATTGTGAGGCGTTACAACCATCCAAATTTCATCTAAATCAGAATACTCAACCATGTGATTTGCAATGATTAAGTGTCCAATATGAATTGGATTAAAAGTGCCAAAGTATAAACCGATTTTACTCATTTCTTTTTAAGATAATAGAAAAAGATGAGCGATTAAAAAGTACTCACTCTTTTCTTGATTCTCTATTCTTTATTCTCTTCCAAACCCAAAAAATCACTTACTAAATTTTCTGCTTCTTTTAAAGCAACTTCTAGTTCGTAATTTTTAATGATTTTATCAAATTGCGGCGCAGTTGCTAATTCTACAGAAGCTTTTGCAATACGCATATTAATTTTTTCTTCAGTTTCTGTTTTTCGTTTTTTTAAACGAATTTTTAATTCATCAACACTTGGTGGTTTTACAAAAACAGCTAATGTTTCATCTGGATATTTCTTTTTAATTCTTAAACCTCCAACAACATCAATATCAAAAATAACGTGTTTCTTAAGCGCCCAGATTCTGTCAATTTCACTTTTTAAAGTTCCGTAAAAATTATCTCGGTACACTTCTTCCCATTCTAAAAAATCATCATTTTTAATATGGTTTTTAAACTCTTTTAGAGAAATAAAATAGTAATCAATTCCGTTTTTCTCTTCACCTCTTGCTTCTCTAGAAGTTGCTGATATTGAGAACTCTAAGTTAAGTTTTTCTTGTTTTAATAAATGGCGAACTATAGTTGTTTTACCAGAACCTGAAGGGGCGGAAAACACAATTAATTTCCCTTTAAAATCACTCATAATATTTTTGGTTTTCATTCTAAAAATTCTATAGAATTTTCTACGTTGAACCAGAAATAAATTTAATTTATTCCTGGGGTATTCTAAAGCACATTTAAAATTTGTTCTTTAATTTGTTCTAGCTCGTTTTTCATTTGAATTACTGCTTTTTGCATGGGTGCAAAATTTGCTTTAGAACCAGTTGTATTTATTTCTCGTCCCATTTCTTGAACGATGAAACCTAGTTTTTTTCCGTTAGAATCAGGAGTTTCTAAAGTTTGTAAAAAGTATTCTAAATGATTTGCTAAACGCACTTTTTCTTCATTAATGTCTAATTTTTCTAGATAATAAATCAGCTCTTGTTCAAAACGATTTTGATCTGTTTCAACCTTTAAATCATCAATAGCTTTTTGCAAACGTGCTTTTACATTTTCAATTCTATCGGCATCAAAAGAATATACTTCTTCTAAATATTTTTTGATGTTGGTAATACGTTCTCTAAAATCTATTTCTAAGGATGCAGCTTCATCAATTCTGTATTGTACAATTTCTTTAATAGCGATATCAATATGTTGGTTGATAAGCGTCCACTCATTTTCATCTAACTCCTCACGCTCTGTATTTAAAGAATCGGGCATTGTAATTGCCATTTTTAGTAAATCAATATCATTAGAAGTGCCAGTTTGTACAACATTTCTTAATTGTTGCATGTATTGTTTTACCACTGCGTGATTTACTTTCGTAGAAGTTTCATCCGCAGTCATTTCTACATAAATAGAAAAATCTATTTTCCCTCTTTCTAAAGCGTTCGCTAATTTTTTGCGAACATCTAATTCTTTTTCTTTGTAATAAGAAGGAATACGAACATTTAAATCTAAATTTTTACTATTTAGAGATTTAATTTCAATAGTTACTTTTTTGGTTGGCAGTTGCAACACAGATTTTCCGTAACCTGTCATAGATTGAATCATACAATCGTTGTTTTAAATGAGGGGCAAATATAAGTTTTATTTTGTGGAATTTATCAGCCTTAGCAACTGTATACTGTTTTTAAGGTTTATTCCTGATTTTCACTTCTTTGGTTACTAAATATACGCCAAAAAAGATGACTATTGTTGCAGAAATCTTTATTAAATTTAAAGAATCACTACCAACAAATAATGCGTAAGTAGTTGCTATTACTGGCTGTAAATAAATAAAAACACTTACAGTTGTAGGCTTTAATTTTGATAAGCCATACAAATTAAAAAGATAAGTTATACAAGTGGTAAAGAGTACTACAAAACCAATATTCCAATACATTTTTGTTGGTATTTCTTGCCAGACAACTTCTGTTAATTCATTGTAAGAAAACGGAATAACGAAAATTAATCCAAATAAATAGAGCCATTTCACAAATAAAATAGGATGGTATTTAGCAATTAAATTTTTTGCCAAAACCAAGTATAATCCATAAGAAGCGGCATTCACAAAAACTAAAAAGTTACCTAAGTTACTATTTGTGGCAGTTCCATTTGTAGAACTACCATAAGTAATCAATAAAATTGCGCCTACTAAACCAATAAAAATTCCTAAAATTTTCTGTTTTTCAATTGGTTTTTTAATGAAAATACTCGAAAAAATTAGTACCATTATTGGTGAAGTAACCATAATAACGGATGCACTTATAGGAGTTGTTAAGCTTAATCCTTTAAAAAATGCAAGCATATTTAAGGCAGTTCCAAAAAAAGCAGCCACAACTATTTTTTTATAATCTTCTTTCGCTATTTTTTGTTGTTTTATAAATAAACCGGCTACCCAAAAAAAGAGTGTTGCACCAGCAACTCTTAAAAAAATAAATGCAAAAGGTTTTATGTGTAAAGGCATTACCTCTTTTGCAATAGTATAATTAACGCCGTAGATTAAGGCTGCTATAGATACTGCAATTAATGCTACTATTCTTTTGTCCATGAGGTAAAATAACTCTAAAATTAGTTCGCAAAGTTGATAATAAATTTATAAAGCCCAATTGTATTAGCATTAATAATTGGCCGTTTTTTTTCATTTAGCTAATTTAATGTGATTCAATATTTATAATATTATATTTGTTGAAAGAATTTTTGAATATGGAAATACATTATATAGGTAAAAATAATTCAATTTTAAACACATTTGTTTCTGAGATAAGAGATAAAGAAATTCAAAAAGATTCTTTACGTTTTAGAAGAAATATAGAAAGAATTGGCGAAATTTTAAGTTATGAATTAAGTAAAACGCTTACCTATTCAACAACTTCTATTGACACTCCTCTAGATAAAAAGGAAGTGCAATTGCTAAATAATGAGTTGGTTTTATGTTCTATATTAAGAGCAGGTTTGCCTTTGCATCAAGGACTTTTAAATTATTTTGATAAAGCAGAAAATGCTTTTATTTCTGCGTTTAGACATCATCCAAACAATGATGCTGAGTTTGAAATTGTGGTAGAATATTTTGCGTCGCCATCAATTGAAAATAAAACGTTGCTATTAGCAGATCCAATGTTAGCAACTGGGCAGTCTTTAGTAGCGGTTTTTGAAGCGATTAAAAAATACGGAATTCCTAAAGAATTACATATTGTTGTTGTTATTGCGTCAAAAGAAGGTGTGGAATTTATTGAACAACATTTTCCAGAAAACACACATTTATGGATTGCAGCTCTTGATGATGAATTGAATAGCAAAGGCTATATTGTGCCTGGTTTAGGCGATGCTGGAGATTTAGCTTTTGGTCAAAAATTATAGGAAAAAACAGAAAAAAATACTACCAAATAAAAAGCCAAATAAAATTAAATTTTTTATGATATTTTTCTTGATAAGTTCAATTCCGTTAGTAATAATAACAGAAGCGGGAAAAAGTATAAAGATAATTTCTGACCCATTTTTTGCTGGTAATAAAGCTAAAAAAAGTAATATAATAAAAAAGTTGATGATTAATAAAGTCCAACTTCGTCTAAAAGTATTACTTACACCTATCGTTTCTACAGATTTAAAAAAAATAGAAAATAAAGAGCTCGTAAATATGCACACAAAAAACCAAAAAAGTTTTGTTTGTGTGTAAATTTGAATATCAATATTGAAGTCAAAATTAAAAAGCCTCGTAAATTCTTCTGTTTTATCAAACCAAAAAAAGTACGTAAAGTAAATAAATAACGGCGCTATAAAACCTATTACTGCAGTAAAAAGTGTATGTAAAGTTATTTTTAAATGTAAAATAACGGCAGTAAAAACTAGGATAAAAAATAGAATTGAAATGGGTTCTAAAATAAATAAAATCCCTAGCCAAAAACCACTGTCAAATAATTTTTGAATCACTTTTTTATGTGATCGTAAGCTGTATATTTTTCTTAAAAAAAACAGGTAAATAATAGCTAAAATTAATGTTTTGTAGGATGTTAATTCGGGTAAAATACAAATTATAAAAAGAGTGAAAAGTAAATAGGCATAAGAATTATCAAAAGTTAGTTTGTTTTTACTAAGAATAAAATTATAAAAAAAGAAAACACTTAAAAAAAGCATCAGTAAAATAAAACTTTTTAGCAGTTTCTCGCCAGAAAAACCTGTGTTAAATAAGTGAGAACTAACGGTAGTCAAAAAACAAATTATAAAGAAAACAAGTATTCCAATGAAATTAATAGGTTTAGATTTGTTTAAATAATTGGCTAGCATTGATTCTTTTGTTATTTTTGCAGCGTAAAGATAATTAAGTTATGATAGCAAGCAATATTTTTAGATGGATTGGTAGTTTATTTACTGATCTTTTATTTCTTCCTTTTAAGTTGTTGCGTTTAGAAATTGCTACTGCAGATGCAGGTTGGTGGTTAGCAAACGGAATTAATTGGGCTTTTTTAGGAGTTCTTTTGGTTTTATTTGCTTATTGGATGTCACAATGTACAAAGTTCTTTAGAGAAGGAACAGAAGACAGAGCTTAAACAAACATATTGGGAAGTAAAAACAAATTAAAGCGTTTCGAAGAAAATGAAACGTTTAAAAATGTCATTCAACCAACTAGAGAAGAAGTTGTTACTAACTTTTCTCTAAAAGGGAAATGGCATTCTTTTTTTAAAAATGACAATCCTATTGTTGTTGAATTAGGTTGTGGTAAAGGCGAGTATACGATTGCTTTGGCTAGAAAAAATCCTACTAAAAACTATATAGGTATAGATATAAAAGGTGCTCGTTTTTGGCGAGGGGCAAAAACTGCAATCGAAGAAAATTTAGATAATGTAGCTTTTGTTAGAACACAAATTGAGTTGGTCGATTTTATTTTTGCTGAAAATGAAGTTTCAGAAATCTGGATTACTTTTCCAGATCCGCAAATAAAATACCAGCGCACAAAGCATAGAATGACAAATGCTACGTTTCTTAAAAAATACCACACTATTTTAAATGAAAACGGGATTATGAATCTTAAAACGGATTCAGAATTTATGCATGGATACACTTTAGGCTTGTTGCATGGTCAAGGTCATGAAGTTTTGTACGCAAATCACACAGTTTATAAAAACGACGGTGCACCAAAAGAAGTTACAGAAACACAAACTTTTTACGAAAATCAATATTTAGAACTTGGTAAACCTATCACGTATATCAAGTTTAAATTAAAATTTTAACTTTTTTGTCATTCAAAAAATAAGTCTTTTTGGCTGTTGATGAATCTTGTTTTATAGGTGTAAATTCCAGTTTCTTAATAGAATTCAACGAAACGCGTAGTTTCTCTGTGAAACTTTGTGTACAAATGATATGTTTACTTTATGGAAAAATCAGACAATTTTTTTGACAAAGTGTACGATGTTGTTCGCTTAATTCCCTTTGGACGCGTTACAAGTTACGGTGCAATTGGTGCCTATTTAGGTGCCGCAAAATCTGCCAGAATGGTAGGTTGGGCAATGAATAAAGCACATAATTTAGAAGATGTTCCTGCGCATAGAGTTGTCAATAAAAAAGGATTGTTATCAGGCAAACATCATTTTGACGGCACAAACCTTATGCAACAATTGTTAGAAAACGAAGGAATTGTAGTTGTTGATAATCAAATTCAAAATTTAGAAAAGGTTTTCTGGCATCCAATAGATGAGTTATCTTAATATTTCCTGATTTTAAATAAATAAGGAAATAATTAAAGAAATGAATCAGGATAATTTGTGAAATTGGTGTCTAAAAACAGTTCATAAAATCCTTTTATCAAGAAATAGAAAATCATAATCTATTCACTTTAATTTCTTAATTCTTAGCTGTATCTTTGCAATCGAGATTAAATAAAAATAAGACGTGAGTTTTTCAAAGCAAGATATATACAAAGCATTAGAAACTATTACAGAACCTGGAGAAGGTAAAAGCTTAATAGAAAACAACAATGTAACAAATGTGGTAATTTTTGGTAATGAAGTAATGGTAGACGTTACGATAAGCAATCCAACTTTACAGGCAAAAAAGAAAATTGAATCAGAAATTTCTAAGGCAATTCAGTCAAATGTTGATGAAAATATTGATGTAAAAATCAATGTAAAAGTAGAGAAACCAGCGCCAAAAGAAACACCAAATCAAATTAAAGGAAAAGCAATTCCTAATATCAAAAATATCATTGCAATTGCATCTGGTAAAGGTGGTGTAGGTAAATCTACCATCACATCAAACGTTGCTATTTCCTTATCAAAAATGGGTTTTAACGTTGGGGTTTTAGATGCAGATGTGTATGGACCATCACAACATATTATGTTTGATGTAGAAAAAGCAAGACCACTTTCTGTTAATGTAGACGGGCGTTCTAAAATGAAACCTGTTGAAAATTACGGAGTTAAATTATTGTCTTTAGGGTTTTTCACAAATCCAGATCAAGCGGTAATTTGGCGTGGACCCATGGCTTCAAAAGCATTAAATCAATTAATTTTTGATGGCGCTTGGGGCGAATTAGATTTTCTTTTAATCGATTTACCACCAGGAACCGGAGATGTGCATCTATCAATTGTACAAGCGTTGCCAATAAATGGCGCAGTTGTGGTTTCTACACCTCAAAATATTGCGTTAGCAGATGCCAAAAAAGGTGTTGCCATGTTTCAACAAGAAAGTATCAATGTTCCTGTTTTAGGAATCATAGAAAATATGGCCTATTTTACACCAGAAGAATTGCCAAACAATAAGTATTATATTTTTGGAAAAGACGGCGCAAAAAATTTAGCTGAAGATATTAATACCAAGTTTTTAGGCGAAATTCCTTTAGTGCAAAGTATTAGAGAAGCAGGCGATGTTGGGCATCCAGTTGCTTTACAAGAAGGCACTGTTTTAGAAAAATCGTTTAACGATATCACAAAAGAAATTCTTTCAGAATTATTAAAAAGAAATTCAGATTTACCTCCAACAGAAGTTGTTAGAATTACAACAATGAGTGGCTGTAGTTCAGTAAAAAAATAAGATATGACAGCACAAGAAACAATAGAAAATGTAGAAAAAGCACTAGATGAAATCCGTCCTTTTTTAATGAGTGATGGCGGTAATATCAAGTTACTTTCTATAGAAGATTCTATTGTAAAAGTACAATTACAAGGCGCTTGCACAGGTTGTTCTGTAAATCAAATGACGTTAAAAAACGGAGTTGAAGCAACTATTAAAAAATATGCGCCTCAAATTCTAGAAGTTATAAATGTTGCTTAAACTGATAAAAATCAGGTTTTAAATTTTTTGAATACTATAATTTTGGGCGTTTCCTAAAAAGGTCGGGCTTTACACTGTATCTTTTTATTTCGAAAAAAAAATAAAAAGGATGCCGTTTCAATCCCTAACGCGCATACGAGAATAAAAAAAGACCTGACAGGTTTCTATAATCTGTCAGGTCTAAATTATAAAAGAAAATAAAATGATTACGACAGATATTTTAATTATTGGTGCTGGACCAACAGGATTATTTACCGTTTTTGAAGCCGGTTTATTAAAATTACGTTGTCATTTAATAGATGCTTTGCCACAAGCTGGTGGGCAATGTTCAGAAATTTATCCAAAGAAACCAATTTATGATATTCCTGCATATCCAGAAATTTTAGCTGGTGATTTAACGGATAAATTATTAGAGCAAATTAAACAATTTGAACCAGGTTTTACACTTGGAGAACGTGCAGAAACAATAGACAAACAAGAAGATGGTACTTTTATAGTTACTACAAATAAAGGCACAAAGCATCAATCTAAAATTGTTGCTATTGCTGGTGGTTTAGGTTCTTTTGAGCCAAGAAAACCCCCGATTCCTAATATTACAGATTTTGAAGATAAAGGAGTAGAATATATTATTCGTGATCCAGAATTTTATAGAAATAAAAAAGTAGTGATTTCTGGTGGTGGAGATTCTGCTTTAGATTGGTCAATATTTTTAACAGATGTAGCTTCATCAGTAACTTTAATTCACAGAAGAAACGAATTTAGAGGTGCTTTAGATTCTGTAGATAAAGTACAAGAATTAAAAGACGCTGGTAAAATTACTATGATAACGCCTGCAGAAGTAAAAGGAATCGTTGGTACAGAAAAAGTAACGGGAGTTTCTATCATTCAAGATGGTAACGAAGAATTTACGATTGAAACAGATCATTTTATTCCGCTTTT